>OOAK01000044.1_pt1 | contig 122674 bp, 87 predicted proteins | sample 1671811 | NCBI WGS metagenome assembly OOAK01 (sample SAMN06348195, study PRJEB24527) | human gut metagenome | biome: human gut; feature: ankylosing spondylitis patient; material: feces | host: Homo sapiens | place: China | collected 2015-10 | reverse complement strand
TCCTTCTCCTTCTCCTTCTCCTTCTCCTTCTCCTTCTCCTTCTCCTTCTCCTTCTCCTTCTCCTGTTCCTCTTTGCCGAGTCAGTGTTTAGCACCCGTCATGGATATCCCCCGGTAAACCGATGGTTCTGAAACAGCAACCAAGCTAACGGTTTGCCCATGATCAAAGACGTGTGGCGGTGTTGTCCCGATACCAAAGCATTCAATTCCCGGTAAACAGGGGCCGTAAGAAATGTATAAAAACAACAAAAGCGCCGAAAAGGCGCTTTTGTCGGAACGGGTTAAATTTGCTTCTTATTTTTCTCTTTATTGTTTTAGTACCAGTAGAATTTCAAAAAATTATGCACATAGTACCAGCAGCCGCCAACCATGGTAAGGGAAACGGCAAGCAGTCCCGCGCGTTTGGCGAGAGTCGCTTGTTTGAAGAAAAAACTGCGGTAAAGAAAAGCGAACGCAATTCCGTACGCGATCACGATCGCAAAATAAATCTGTCGGTGTTTTAATATGTTGGCGGGATTGGATATATAATAAGCCGGTCTGCCGAAAAAGGAATTGAAAATTTCAAAGGCAAAAACCGAGAAAAAGATCAGCCAGCAGAAGGCAAAAATAAAATTTACACTGTTGGAAATGAATTTATTGTTCATGATAAGCTCCGATATAAAAAAGCGTCTTGTCAAAATCCTGTCAGCGGATGTGTTCAAGGTAATAATCAAACCAAAACGAAGAGGTTATTTCCCATTCCGGATGCTGCTCAACGAAATAAACGTCAATATATGCCAGCATGAAAGCCGGGATAAAAAGAAAAACGGACGCGATCAGAATGAAAGTCTTATGCCACAGGTTGCGCGGGCAGAGGAAGTAATGCCGGTAAAAACGCCAGGCGATCCAAAGATATATAAACAGCAGTGCATAATGGACGGCCATATAAATATAAATGTTTCGTCCGTATGAGGCCGCACTGCGGAACACGCCGATATAAGCCCCGTCGACTTGTTTGAACAGGTAGCCGAAAAAAAGCAGCCATATGATCAAAAACGCCGAATTGAGCAGCAAATTATAGGCGTTAACCAGCCAGACCGGAAAATGAATATCATCGTCTTCGGTAAAAAATGCGGCAATTTGTTCGTATTTTGTTTTTTTGTCAGTCATAACAACCCCACAGTTTGCAACGGTTTATGCAAACTGTATAATACAAACGATTTTGCTTGTCAATTAAAAGTTGCTGAATTTGTCAATTTTGCAACCACAGGTTGTAATTTGTCTTAATGCCTTAAAAAAACATAAATTATTATAGACGAATTTTTATAAAAATAAACATTTTTTTATTCTGGTCCGGATAAAATTTTTCATTTTCCGACATGTTATGAAAAAAGGAAGCGGTATTTTTGTTTTCTTTTGTCTGCCGATTCGCCGGCGGGAGTCATTCTGATGCCCAAAAGGCATTGTAACTGCTGTCATTTAAAATCGGCAATTCGTAAATTGCCGCAAACAGCAGGAAGGCGATGACCGCGCACAAAGCCGAGCCGGCAAGGGCAACAATCCGGGGTTTGATCCTGCTTTCGGCGGCAAACATCATTTGTCCGAATTTATAGAAAAAATAGCTGTAAACCACGGTTAATGCTGCGGCGAATATCGTATAGGCGTAAATGTTGCCCTGATACGTCTGTCCGGGAATGATTATTACCGTGTACATGCGGTAAAGAAAATAATAGAAAAAGCCCCAGCCGCAGACAAAAAGCAGCTGCGTGATTACGGCGGCCAGTATAATCATCGGCTTTTCGCGGGTGAATTCTTTTGTCGGCAGTTCGTCGCCGTCATCGTTCATTAAACCTGTGTGCGGTTTTGCGGCATCATTCTGATCTTGGTTCCTGAAAGTTACGGTTTGTTTTATGTCCGCGTCTGTTGAATTGTCTGTATAAGCGGCGGATAGGGATGAGACAGAACGATTTGCCCGGCTGTTTAACGCGATGAACCGTTTCGGCGTTTGCGGAGTTTTGTTCGCCGCTTTCGGACGGCCTGTCAGGCTGAAGCGTCTGCCGTTTTTTGCGGGCGTATTTTCGCAAACGACGGTTCTGTTTTTTCCCGGAGAGGAGAAGAAAATTTTTTCTTTTCGTTTTGGCTTGCGGGAATGAGGGAAAAACGTCTGGTGCCGAACGTTTCCTGTCGGACGGTCGCTTTGCCGATTCTCTTTGTCTTGGTTGTTTTTGGCGGAATCATAATCCGCTTTGCCGGCCGGCGGCATTTCATCCGGAGACGGGATGATAGGCGTTTTTTCATCTTTGATTGAGAAAGAGCGGGCTTCTTTTTGGGGGGTGCTGGGGTTCGTCGGAAATGTTTTTCCGACGGGCATTGGATGTTCCATGTTTTTATTTTCCTTGTTGCAACCTTTTAATTAAGCGCCGGAAGATAAAAATCAATGCCTGATTGTTAAATATTTCGCCTTGCCGCCTTCTGTTTTGAAAAGGGGATACAACTTGCCCGAAGCTGAACCGGACTGTACAAAAAAATCGTTGCCTTCCGCATAGAACGGAAGATTGATTTGTCCCGACGGAAAAATTGTTCGGCCGCCGGTGCGAAAGCTTTTCTGTCCGTCAAAAGTTAATTATCTTTTGGGTGCGATATGAAAAGATTGATTAATTGTCACGGAAAAAAACAAAGTTTTTCTGCAACTCTATATTATGATTATATAGGAAATCAAACAATTCTGTCATTATGCCCAAAAGGCCGTATACGTTCCTGAACGGAAAAAAGGCAAAAGCTGAACTCCGTTGTATACCGGGAACAATAAAAAAGCGCAAATAAGCGAGCAGAATATTGCCCATAATTTTAATTTCAGAGAAGTGTGAGAACTAAACAGCATTTTGCCGAATTTATAACAACAATAAGGGTAAACTGCGGTAAGCAGTATGGTGTATAAAGTATCCGCATAAATGTTGCCCTTGGGGTTGGTTACTCCCGGAATAACAAATGAAGAATATAACCATAAAAGATAAAGAAAGAAAACTCCCCATCCAAGGACAAAGGTAATCTGCATTATCAATACGGCAGTTGCGGAAAGAGGGTTTTGTTTAAAATTGTCAATATATTCTTTGCCGTAGGCGATAATTTTATCTTTCATTTTTTCTTCTTTCTGTGACGTTTTGTAAAATATGTTCCTGTTTTGTTCTGTTTTGAGGCAAAAAAACAATTTCTTAAACCTGTCCAAAAGATATAGTACAATTTTATTTCTGTCAATCAAAAGTTGATTGCTGGTATTGCTTCGGTGCTTAAGGTTCAAAAGATAATGTTTGTTCAGATGAACAAGATCCCTAATGCCGAATAAAGTAATTCTGACAAAAAAGACCAAAAAACAAGGCAGCAAAGCGAGTTCATTAACGCGGCCGTTTTTTCGGTAAAGGAACTGTTATTGCCAAACATAACTTTTGCCATTTTATAAGCAACATAAGTGTAGATTATAAAGATACCGCTTTCAGCAATAACCTTAATGTAAAAGTTTGTTTTGTCGGGAAAGTCTCCAAAGATATAATCGCTGAATTCTTTATAAAGAGTATAATAATATACTCCCCATTCCGATAGGAAAAGAAAATAAAACATAAGGATAGCCAACAATCTGCCTGGGTGTTTACGGAAATTTGAAAAAGGCGTTTTTGTTGCAGGTAAAGTCTTTTGTGTCATTTGTTCTCTCCTTCTTGTACAGCCCAGAAAGCGGTAGGTACGTTATCGCTGAAGCGGGGTATAAAACGCGCAATGCTGAACTCTCCCGAAATCAGGGCAAAAACGGCAGAAATGAGAACAGCGTAAAGTTTTAGGCGGAAGCCTTTGTTGATGGCAAACATATTCGGGAACAATCGGCAAAATATATAGGTATATACAAGAGTCTGAATTATAATATCCGCGCATTCGACATAAATATTGCTTTTAGGCCCCGATTGCCCGGGAATAACAATTGTAATAATGTTGCCCAAAATATAGTAAAAATACACTCCCCATCCGAGGACAAAGATAATCTGCATTGTCAGTACGGCGGTTGCGGAAAGAGGGGTTTGTTTAAAGTTGTCAATATATTCTTTGCCGTAGGCGATAATTTTATCTTTCATTTTTTCTTCTTTCTGTGACGTTTTGTAAAATATGTTCCTGTTTTGTTCTGTCTTGAGGCAAAAAAACAATTCCTTAAACCTGTTCAAAAGATATAGTACAATTTTATTTCTGTCAATCAAAAGTTGATTTTTTCAGTTTATTGAATTGGGAGTTTTAAAATCTGTCAGTTGGCCCAAAAAGCGACACTGGTTTGAGGTAAAAAGGAAACGGCTTCTATCAGCAGTAACTGTAAAGGATATGCCGATATGGCACATAAAAGCGAAAGGGCTAAAATTATGAGCTTTGGTTTAAGAAGATTATTATTAAGAAAGAGAGTCTTAAAAGATTTACAAATGAAAAACAAAAACACAAAGGCTATGACTGTCAGCGAAAAAGCTTCCGGGTATATGGCGCTTTTTGTATATGTTCTGCCCGGAATTATATATTTTATGTATCTTTCGCACAAAAACATATAAAAAGTTCCCCACCCGAGAATAAAGATAATCTGCATTGTCAGTATGGCGGTTGCGGAAAGAGGGTTTTGTTTAAAGTTGTTAATATATTCTTTGCCGTAGGCGATAATTTTATCTTTCATTTTTTCTTCTTTCTGTGACGTTTTGTAAAATATGTTCCTGTTTTGTTCTGTCTTGAGGCAAAAAAACAATTCCTTAAACCTATCCAAAAGATATAGTACAATTTTATTTCTGTCAATCAAAAGTTGAAGAAAAAATGTTTTAGATAAAAATTTAATTGAAAAAATAATATGTACAATAATTGGTCGGCATTTATTTTCTTCGTTTGTTCCAATCGTCATATTTATAGTTCACATAGATATCCATTGGATATTCGCTGGCGCGGATGAATTTTGCCACTTCATCCATACTGTCGGTTGTATCAATACAGCCGGCAGATCCGGGAACTTCGCCGCCGTGGAGATAAAAACCTTTGCGGTGCTTGGTGTCGGTGCGAAAATCGTCCGGTTCAAGCCTGATCCGATAATTCCCCCATGAGCGTGTTCCGCCCTGCCAGGGTGTTTCTCCGTTGGGGCCTCGCCAGCTGCTGCTTTCCTTTTCCGGCGAATAGGTCTGCAGTTCGTCCGGATTTAAGTGCCAAACGCCCTCGGGGATGGGACCGTGATTTTCAATTTCTGTTGCCGCACGGCTTTGATATCCGGGTTTTCCGGACATGGCGGGCCAGGATTTTAACGTTTTTTCATTATTAATTGCTGTCAGGGTTTGCCCGTCAAATTCCATTTCCGGAATGTCTTCGGAACCAAAAGCGGGCCAAAAAGAAACCGGTTTGCCGTTCCGATACAGGGTAAAGGTTGAGCCGTCGCTTTTCAGCTCTACGCGTGGTTTGGGCGTTCTCGGTTCCATGTCGTCATCATAGCCGGCGAGCTGCTGTTCGAGAAGTTCGCGCGTGGTCATTTCCTTTTTTGGCCGCGGAGTCATCTGTCTGCCTAATCCGTACATATTCAACAGAGCCGTGCGGATGTCGTCATCTTCTTCGTATCTACTCATTTCATATTCCTTTGCAAATTGAAAAAAAAGCGCCGGAAAGTTCCGGCGCGGGTTAAATAAAAAACTCCCGGCGCGATGTTGATGAGCGATGTAGCGAAGAAAGGAGCCGCGCCGGAAGAAAAGCGCCCTTCAAATCCGCAGGGCGGAAAAAGGGCACAAAAAAAGGCGGGAAAAACCGCCTTGTCATAAATACGGCCTACCAACCGCATTATGGAAATAATCTATAACATAAACAGACGAAAAAATCAATAAAAACTCGCAACGGTTGTGGATAACTGTCCGCGTCAAATAAAACGGCAGTTTGCCGGACGGGAGTTTCCGCGGGAGAATGGGGCGGATTTGTCAGCCGCGGGTGCGGACGAAACGAACGATGTCTGCGTCGGCCCAGGGGGTAAATTCAACTGCGGCAAGGTCGGGAAGAAGGGAGGAAAAACCTTCTTCAAGCAGCGGCAGCAGCCATGAAATCAGCAGAGCGATACCGGCTGAGCACAACAAAATCAGCGTTTTTTTGCCGAGTCCCACTTTTTCGACGAACATGCCGCGAAAAAAATACATAAAAGGCGGCACCGACAGTGCCAGGGTTACGGCAATTTCGAACATAACCATATAAACGCCGGAGCAGGGAACTTCCGGCAAAGAAAAGTCGCAATAGCAGCCTTTGGTAAGCACCGTGATCAGGATATGTCCGAGTTCGGTGAAAAAGAACCACCAGCCGGCGGCAAAAACGAAATCAAGGGCGCGGCCGACCGGCTTTCCGGCGGCGTTTTCGCGCGGCGCCCGATAAGAATAGGAAGGGGTAAAGCGTTTGTCCATCATGTTTTTCTTTCAAAACGGGATTCGGTGCCTGCCACTATAAAACAAAACGACGGGATATACAATACCTTGTACAGGCAAACCCGGAGCCGGCAAAAAACTGCTGTCGGCCTGTTTGTTTCCCTTGTATTTTTGCCAAATTGTTTTATTTTCATGTTAATGATACGTAGGAGGAGCAAATGGACAAACTGGATGCCGGCAGACTGAAGGCGGCGGTGTTCGACTGGGACGGCACTTTGGCGGAAACCCGTACTCCCCGGCTGTGGGCCGTTAACCGGATTATGGCAAAATACGGGCTGCCGGACTGGGAGAGCACCCGCGAAAAGCAGAACAAACTGTTGTCTTTCATGGATAATTTTCCGCTGGTGTTTGGCAGCCGGGCGGAAGAGGCTTACCGTGAATATGCCGAACTTTACAAAGCCAACGTGGCGAGGATGATCAAAACTTTTCCCGGCGTGCGCGAAACGCTTGCTTTTCTCCGGCAAAAAGGAGTGAAAATCGCAATCATGACCAACAAAGACCGCCGACTGCTGGAGTTTGAACTGCCGCTTTTGTTTGACGTTTCGCTTTTCGACCGTATTGTCTGCGGCCATGAGGCGGCGCATGACAAACCCTGCGGCGATCATGCCCGCTTCGCCCTGAAGGGATTGGTTGCGGAAAGCGATATTGCACCGCAAAGCGTGTGGGTCGTCGGCGACAGCGTGCTCGACAACATGTGCGCCGAAGCCGTCGGCGCACTGCCGGTACGGATTGTCGGCGGTTGTCCGGAAGTTGACAGGACCGGCAGTCCGGACGTGATTTATTTTAACGATTTTGAACAATTTTACCGGTCGCTGGCCGGTTGACTGCCCGGAGACTGTCCGCATGAAACAAAAAAACGATGGCGAAAAACCGCATTATTTGCGTCTGGTGCTGGCAGGCGTCGGCATTTTGCTGCTGCTGGCGCTCAATTATCTTTATTTTCGCGAAAAGACTTCTTCCAACAGCGAGTTGATCACCCGTTATACCCGAAAGGCCGATCCGATGGAAAAATACCGCAATCCCGCGGTGGCCGGGCTGTTTTACGCCGCCGCCCCGCAAACGCTTGACCGTGAAGTTTCCGGCTATTTGCAGGCGGCCGGCGGCGCTTACGAAAAAATGCCGAAGATGCTGATCGTGCCGCATGCTGGTTATCAATATTCGGCGCCGGCGGCGGCACGCGCCTATCGTCCGCTGAGGGATCAGTCCGGACGGATTAAGACCGTTATTCTGCTCGGGCCGTCGCACCGGGTGCCGGTTGACGGTCTGGCTTTATCTTCGGCCGACTGGTTTGTCACGCCGCTCGGAAAAGTGCCGGTTGACCGGGAAATGACGGCCGGGCTGGCAGCGCGTAAAGGTTTTAGGATAAATGATGCGGCGCATCGGGACGAGCATTCGCTGGAGGTGCAGCTGCCGTTTTTGCAAAAGGTGCTGACGGATTTTGAAATCGTGCCGATCGTTTACGGCGCGATGAATCCGCAGGAAACGGCCGAGGCGCTGCTGCCGTATTTGCAAAGGGACGATACGCTGTTGGTGGTTTCCGCGGATTTGTCGCATTATTACACTTACGAAGAGGCGCAGGCGGCAGACCGGGAAACGGCCGCCAAAATCAAAGAAGTTTCGCCCGAAATCGGCTATCATCAGTCCTGCGGCGCCGGCGGCATCAACAGCGCGCTGATTTTGGCTCAGATGATGCGTCTGCGTCCGGAAATTCTGTCGCTGATCAATTCCGGCGACACTGCCGGCAGCCGGGAAAGGGTGGTCGGTTACGGCGCCTGGGCCTTTGCCGGAACCGGCGGACTCGAACGCGAGACCGCCGCGCTTGCGGATTATGCCGCCGTTTATAAAAAGAACTTGTTGCGGATTGCCCGCACCGCGCTGGAAGAAGCGGTGCTGCACGGCCGGGTTTTCGAGCCTTCCCGCGACGATTATCCGGATCCGTTGTTTGACAAAGGGGCATCGTTCGTTACTCTGGAAAAAAACGGTGAGCTGCGGGGGTGCATCGGTTCGCTGCTGCCGCGCCGGGCGACGGCTCTGGACGTTGCCGAAAATGCTTACAACGCGGCCTTGCATGACGGCCGCTTTGCGCCGGTTGCGGCCGGCGAACTGGGGGAGATCGGCATTGCCGTTTCGCTTCTGACCGGTTTTGAGCCGGTTGCTTACGAAAACGAGGAAGATTTGCTGGCAAAAGTGAACGCGGGCGTCGACGGTCTGGTGATTCGCGACGGCAGCCGCCAGGGACTGTTTTTGCCTTCGGTCTGGAAGCAGCTGCCGGACAAGAGGGATTTTTTGAACAATTTAAAACTGAAGGCAGGGATGAGCCCCAGCTATTGGTCAAATGCAATTAAAGTTTACCGTTTCAGAACCGTGGAGATAAAAGAAAATGAAAATTAACGGATACGACATCAATTACGACGAAGCCGAACTGAAAGACAAAATGGAAAACCAGACGCTTGACGTCCGGCTGATTTCGCCGGATTTCGAGGGATATAAAAATTTGAGCGAGGGCAACAAAAAAGCTCTTACGCATCTGGTTGCCGCCGCCCGTATGGTCAATGACGTGGCGCTGGAACAGGACCATCCCATGAACCTGCCGCAGAAAAAGGCATTGGCAGAAGCGGCGGCCGCCGGCAGTTCGCATGCGGCGCTGGCGCTTGAACTGTTCAATTCCCTGAACGGCGTTGCCGGTTATAACGGAGTGGACAAGGAGCCTGTGGAAGTGTTTGCCGGCATTCGTCTGCTGCCCGGGCACAACTTTTATCCTGCCGATCTGAGCCCGGAAGAGTTTCGGCAAATTCTGATTGCCATGCTGAAGGCCGGCAAAAGCGAAGAAGTGCGGAAAATACTGAGCGCCCGTACGATGGTGCGGCGTGACGGCGGCGAATTAAAAGCGATTGACTATACGGAGTATTTTGCCGCCGCTTTTTCGGCAATTGCCAACGAGCTGGAAGTGGCCGCCCATTATGCCGACGACGAAGCATTTAAAGATTATCTCGGCTGGCAGGCGCAGGCGCTTTTGCAAAACAATCCAGACATGGACATGCTGGCCGACAGACATTGGGCGGTTTTGCAGGATACGCCGCTGGAGTTTACCTTAAGCCGCGAAAATTATGATGATGAGATTACGCCGGCCGTCTACGATAACGGAGAGTTGAAGGCCCTGCTGGCGGAAAACGGCATTGAAGCGGTTGGCAAAGACACTTTGGGCGCCCGCGTCGGCATTGTCAACAAGGCGGGAACGGATTTGATTCTGCAATTTAAAAAACACCTGCCCGAGCTGGCGGCCAAAATGCCGTTTGCCGACGCTTATCGCCAGAGCGTCCTCGACGGCGAAGAACTGAAGCAAACGATGGTGGACGTTGATTTGGCCGATCTTGAAGGCGACTATGCCCAGTGCCGCGGCGGTATCACCACCGCGCAGAACCTGCCCAACAACGACAAGTTGTCGGTCAAAACCGGCGGCGGCCGGCGCAACGTCTATCACCGTCAGGTGCGGATGAGCGTTGACAGGGAAAAAGAGCGCAAAATGCTGGAGCGTCTGCTGGATCCGGCACTGCACCGCTATTTTGACAACGAGGCCGACCATTTGTTCGTCATCGGACACGAAAACGGGCATTCGCTCGGTCCCGACAGTTCGTATCAGAACGCTCTCGGCGCTTATAAGCACATCATTGAAGAACATAAGGCGGACACCGTTTCGCTGGCTTTTATGCCGGAATATGTCAATGCCGGCGTAATTGACGAAGAAACGCTGAAAAAGATTTACGTCAGTTACATCGCGGGCCGGATGTTTCTGGCCGCCCGGCCGCATATGATGCTGCCCCACCGCATGGGTGAGCTGATCCAGTTCAATTATCTGCGTGAACACGGTATCATCAAAGAAACGGCGGACGGCAGAATAACGATTGATCTGGATAATGTCGGCGGCGTTTTAAACCGGCTGCTGGAAGAAACGGTCCGGGTGCAGTTGTCCAAATCAAAGGAAAACGCCGCCGCTTTTGTTGAAAAATATGCCGTCTGGTCGCCGCTGTCGGAGAAAATCGCGGCGGTGCGGCAGGAACTGGGGGTAAAACCCTATAAACGGATCGTCCGTTGTTTTTAAGTGCGGTAAAACTGTTAAAAATCGCTTGCACAAACGAGAGCTTTGCCTCATTATAAACGGCATCGGACAAGAAAAGGGACAAAGTCTATGTTTAAAAAGCTTATCGACGGCGAACTCAGTCTGAAAGACACGTTCTGGAAGTTCGGCGTGCTGGGAATGCTGGCCGTTCATCTGGTGGTGAAGATTCTGGGCACCATGCTTTTTCACAAGCTGCGCGGGCTGACCATTCTCGGTTATTACACCACCCGCAAGTACGGGCTGGAAACGTCGACGGTGATCCTCACCATTTTATATTTCAGTTCGCTCTGTTTCCTGCTGTTTTATGCCGGTTCGATGGTGATCGGCACCTGGCGGAGTTCCGCCGAATATAACCGCAGCCTGTGGTTTCGGCATCTGGCGCGGATTTTTATGATTTTGATCGTGTTTGTCGTCTTAAAACACGATTTGAACCTGTGAAGGAAAAACGAATGAAAAAGATTGTAATGACGATTTGTCTGTTGGCGCTTTGCGGATGCGTGGCCGGCGACTTTGCGCCCAACCGCAACCGCCTGCATGAAATGAACAGCGATAAGGAAATCTGCGAAAAGCAGCCCGAACGCTGCATCAGCGGCGTTTCCGTCAGATAGTTTTTGACAAGGAGAATAAATGGAACCGCAGTTTATTCATCTCCGGGTGCATTCGGCCTATTCGCTGCTTGAGGGAGCAATGAAGATTCCGGCTTTGATGAGCCGGGCTGCGGCGATGGGCTTTCCCGCCATGGCGGTGACCGATACCGCCAACATGTTCGGTGCCAAAGCTTTTTCCGATTATGCGCCGAAAAACGGCATCAAGCCGATTTTGGGCACCCAGATGTATATTCGCAACAGTGATGCCGATGACGTCTTGAAATCCAAGGGGCGGACGGTGGAGCCGGACAAGATCGTGCTGCTGGTCAAAAATGCCGAAGGTTACGCCAATGTTACCAAACTGATGAAAATTGCCTATCTCGGCGAAAAGAACTTTGCCGAAAAGCCGCAGATCCGTCTTTCCGATCTTAAAACCCACGGCGCCGGGCTGATTGCGCTGACGGCCGGAGTGGACGGCACCGTCGGACGCCTGCTGCTGGAGAACCGGGCGGCAGAGGCCGAAGACTTTCTGCTGAAATTAAAAGAAATATTCGGTGACCGGCTGTATATGGAAATTTCGCGTATCGGTCTCGAAAAGGAAGCCAAAACCGAAAACGATTTTATCGATCTGGCCTACAAGCATGACATTCCTCTGGTGGCGACCAACGAGGCCTTTTTCTTTGACGCCGACATGTACGAGGCGCACGACGCACTGGTCTGTATCGCCCGCGGCGAATACGTGGCCAACGACAACCGGGAAAAATACTCGCCCAACCAGCGCCTGAAAACCGCGGCCGAAATGGTGGCGCTGTTTGCCGACCTGCCGGAAGCGGTGGCCAACACCATTAACATTGCCAAGCGCTGCAACTACGTTTTGCAGTACGTTGATCCGCTGCTGCCGATTTTTGAATGTCCCGAAGGCAAGACGCAAAACGAATACCTGCGCGAAGAAGCCTACAAGGGGCTGGCGCACAAGATGGAAACCCAGGTCTATTTCGAGGGCATGACGGAGGAAGAGAAAAAAGAACTGGACGAACGTTATTATGCCCGTCTTGAATATGAACTGAGCGTTATTGAAAAAATGGGGTTCGCCGGTTACTTCCTGATCGTTTCGGATTTTATCCGCTGGTCAAAGACACACGGCGTTCCGGTCGGGCCGGGGCGCGGTTCCGGCGCCGGTTCGATGGTGGCCTGGTCGATCCAGGTGACTGAACTTGATCCTCTGAAGCTCGACCTGCTGTTTGAACGTTTCTTAAACCCGGAACGTATCAACATGCCGGACTTTGACGTCGACTTCTGTCAGGAAAACCGCTACAAAACGATTGAATATGTGCAAAACAAATACGGTTTTGACCATGTGGCGCAGATTATTACGTACGGAAAACTGCAATCCAAGGCGGTGATCCGCGACGTTGCCCGCGTTTTGCAGATGCCGTATTCGCAGGCCGACCGGATCAGCAAAATGATTCCGCCGCCGGTGCAGGGCGTGCAGCCGAGCCTGAAAGAGTCGCTGGAGCAGGTGCCCGAACTGGAGGAAATGCGCCAAAACGATCCGCAGATCAACAAACTGTTCGACATTGCGATGAAGCTCGAGGGGCTCTATCGCCACACCGGCGTGCATGCTGCCGGCGTCGTGATCGGCGACCGTCCGCTTGACCAGCTGGTGCCGCTCTACAAAGATCCGAAAGCCGACATGCCGGTCACCCAGTACGACATGAAGTACATCGAGTCGACCGGGCTGATCAAGTTCGACTTTCTGGGCTTAAAAACCCTGACCACGATCAAGCGGGCGGTGGATCTGGTGAAGGCCGACCACGGAATTGAGCTTAACATGAGCACGGTGCCGCTTGACGACAAGGAAACCTATGCGCTTTTGCAAAGGGGCGACACTGCCGGCGTGTTCCAGTTTGAATCGGCGGGGATGAAGGACGTGCACAAGCAGATAAAACCCGACCGCTTCGAAGATCTGATCGCTATCGTGTCGCTTTATCGTCCGGGGCCGATGGACAACATTCCGAGCTACATCAAACGCAAGCACGGTGAAGAGGAAATTACCTATCTGCATCCCAAGCTGGAGCCGATTTTAAAAAGCACCTACGGCATCATGATCTATCAGGAACAGGTTATGAAAATTGCCCAGGAACTGGCCGGCTATACCCTGGGCGGCGCGGACAAGCTGCGTAAGGCGATGGGTAAGAAAATCAAAGAAGAAATGGTCAAACACCGCAGCATCTTTGTCGACGGTGCGGTCGAACGGGGGATTGAACGCGATACCGCAACCAGCATTTTCGACCAGATGGAAAAGTTTGCCTCCTACGGTTTCAACAAGTCCCACGCCGCGGCCTATTCGCTGATTTCCTATCAGACGGCTTATCTTAAGGCGCATTATCCGGTCGAATTTATGAGCGCGACCATGAGCCTTGACATTACCAACACCGACAAGCTGCAGTTTTTCAAGGACGAATGCCGCAAGATGGGGATAGCGGTGCTGCCGCCGGACATTAATAAATCCGGTTACGACTTTACGGTGGAAGACGGCAAGATCCGTTACGCGCTGACGGCGGTCAAGGGCGTCGGCGAAGCCAACATGAAGGCGCTGGTTGCCGAACGCGAAGCGCGCGGTCCTTTTAAGGACATTTCCGACTTCGTGCACCGGATCGACATCAGACAAACCAACCGCAAACAGCTGGAACAGCTGATCAAGTCCGGTGCGTTCGACTGTCTGGACAAAAACCGCGGCCGTCTGTTTGCCAACATCGACAACATCATCCAGCACATCAGTTCTTCTTCCGAGTTGAAAACCAGCAGCCAGTCTTCGCTTTTCGGCAACGAAGAGATGCAGGCCAAAATCAAGCTCAAGGACGAACCCGACTGGGTCGAGCTGGAAAAGCTGAAGCTTGAGGCCGAAGCGGTCGGCTTTTATCTTTCTGCCCATCCGTTGGACAGTTACCGTGACGGCATGGAAAAGCTGGGAGTCAAAAACTGCAGCGAAGTGTTCCGCAACATCCAGCTGGGTGACATGATCCGGGCCAAATTGGCCGGCTGCGTCAACAGCTTTAAGAAAAAAATTTCCCAAAAGGGCAACCGTTTCGCCTTTTTGGAACTCTCCGACGCGTCAGGCGCTTTTGAAGGCATTTTGTTTTCGGAAACCCTGCAGCGCAGCGAAGAAATGATCAACTCCGGGCTGCCGCTTCTGGCCAGCGTAACGATTGAAAAACAAACCGAAGACAGCAATCCGCGGGTTATGATCAGCAATATCGAGACTTTGGACAAGGCAATTGCCGACGTGGCCAGCGCCATTGTTATCAGCATTAATAACAAGGCGGCGGTTCGTCCGGTAAAAGAAGTTTTGAGCCGGGATAAAAAAGGCCCGAACAAAATATATATTAAACCTGATAACGACGAATGGGACATCACGATCGAACTGCCGGGAGGATACGCCTTTACCAGCGGCAACATCATCTCGCAGCTGAAATCGATACCCGGCGTTTCGGCAGTAAAGGAAATGTAACATGATGAAGAAAATAGGCGGCGAGGTTCTCGCAAAACTGAAAAGCATCGGCAATGTCGAATTTTTGGACGACCGTTCCGTAAATCCGGTCAGCATTCCTTTCTGGGAGCTGAGTTTTCTGCCGATCGGCATCCTTTTGTACCGTTTCCGGCGTTTTTTGTTTTTGAGCTTCGCTTACGGACTGCTGATTACCGTTTTGGCTTTTGCCACGCAGTTGAGCTATGTCTGCGGCCTGTCCGAATGGAACGAAAACCCGTACTTCGGCTGTACGTCGTCGCCGGCCGTTTACGTCACGTTTTTCCTGCTCCGGCTGCTGATTGTCGCCGTTTTCCTTAAAACCTGGTACAAGACCGCGGTTTGCGGCGAAGCCCTGAACGTACGGGAAATGTTTATTATTTCCGCCCGGGATTGGAAGCTGTTCGGCGGCATCCTGATCATCGTAGGCTGTTTCTGTCTGCCGCTTGTTTCGACCTATATTCTGGCCGTCCGCGTTCCCAACCCCGACTGGCGGATCGAAAGCCTGTTTTTCGCCGTTGCGTCGTCGGGGTTTTGGCTGCCGTTCCTGGCCTTGCGGTTCCTTTCGGTTTTCGCGTTTGCGCTGGGCGGGCAGAAACGTCCGCCGCTGAAACTGTTTTGGCAGCGAACCACCGGCAATACGCTGAAAATCATTATGGCGCTGACGCTCATTATCGTGTTGAATACCATCATTTTCCTTAATTATAATCTGTTGGCCGCTTTTGTTATCGGCCGTGTCTTTACGGTCGGTGCCGTGGTCTGCGATCTGGTCTACAACATGTTGTTTTTGCTGATGAGCGCGTCTTTTGCCAGTATGGCCGTCGTCCAGCGGGAAGCGCTGTTCTCGTGGTATGCGGGAGAGCGGCAAAACGAAGGAGAAGCCAAAGACGAATAAATGTCCGCCGTTATGTAAGCGGCATTGGCCGTTTCAAACTTCAGCCCCCGGTTTGAAGGGCTTCACGGGTTTTACGGCCGGGCCGGGCGGTTTGCGTCTGACTGTTTGGTGCAGACGAGCGATTTCCAAAAAATCCCCGGTATACCCGGGGATTTTTTTTGTGGCGCCGGCAAATGCGGCGTCAGCGTTTGTTTTTTGGTTTAAAGCAGGTTTTTGACCATCGGCATCAGATCCAGCCGGTAGTCGTCGGCAATTTCTTCCGTCTTCGGATATCTGTCGCCGGCGTCCAGCGCATAGATGTTGGCCTGCTGCTGTTTGAATTCCCGTCCGAGGATGATGGCCTGCGCGTTGGCGGCCAGTTTCTGCCCGAACAGGACGGCTTCTTTGATATTGTTTTTGATCAGTCCGTTTCTTTTGGCAAACAGGCTGCTGTAAACGAAAATGCTCCAGATCATGGCCAGAATGAACAAGGTGGAAACGGCGTGAACGTGCAGGCTCATCATTAAGGCGGAAAGGGCGATCATGACGACGGCAAAGATTTTGGCCGTAATGCCGATCCAGCGCCGTTTGAAGCTGATGCGCAGGATCCAGATGTAAAAAGCAGCCGTCAGCGTCGCCGACAGCAGAAAGCCCATGGTGGCGGCGGTGTTGACGTTGAGCCAGGCGATTGCCGCTTCCGACAGAAACAACATGGCGGCACTAAACAGAATGTAACCCGAATTGAGTTTGAGCGAAAGCAGTTTGATCCGTTTGACGGTGTCTTTTTCAATCAGCTTGCAGGCGCGTTTCATTTTAAGCGCGTTGGCACGGTTGAAGGCGACCGCCGTTTCCTTTGGCCCGATCAGCTGGCGGAAGGCCTTTTTTTCAAGCGGGTTCAGGCGGCTCAGATTGTCGGTCTTTTTGATCAGCAGCAGGGATTCGTGGTCGGCTTTCAGGTCGATGATGTTGCGGCGGAACAAATCGAGCAGGAACGAACAGAAGGAAACCTTGTCGAAAGTTCCTTTTGCCAGCATCCTGAGCATGGCCGGGGTTTTTTGCAGGTCGGCCCTGACCGGGTTGGCGTCGGAATTGATGAAGCGCCAGGAAACGAGATAGGCGGAAACGATTGCCAGCAGGCCGAGGAAAGAGAATATAATGTCGCCGTAATCTTCAATGAACCATTCAAATTTTTTGTTAAAATCGGGTTCAATGAAACCGGCTTTCGGGATCGAAATCAGAATATGCATGCCTTCGCCGGCAAACAGCGGCGTGGTGGCGGTGAAGCCGAGCGCGTTGGTGCGGCGGTCTTTGGTGATGGTGGAATAGCGGTCGGTCAGGTTTTTCGGCGGATAACCGATGAACATGGACTGGCCGAGCGGGTTGACGTCAACCGGCAGACGCACCGTTGCCACCGCCTGAGAGACCACCAGATTCCAGAAACTGCCGGTGACGTCCCAGTAAAATTCGTTGCGGTCTTTATAGTACCACAGTTTGCGGTCGAGCATATAGTCAAATTCGTAGGTATAAATGCCCGGCTGCAGTTCAAACTGTTTTTGGGGCGTAATCAGGTAGCGGTCGCCGGCGTCTTTCAGCCGGTAGGGAACTTCGGTACCGTTGATGCGCACGCCGTTAAGATAAGGAATGGTTGCGTTTTTGACCCTGTCGCGGGAAACGGAATATTTCGGCAGCGCTTTTGACAGGCCGTATTTCAGTTTTTGTCCGTTGGCCACCAGATTGACGGTTTCTATAATGCGGACAATGCCGTTGGGCATGATGTCGATTTTGCTGGTAAGGTAAGGAATGTGTTCTTTGGCCGGCACCAGAATGCTCTGTCCGGTCGGCAGGGTGACGCTGACAACGTCGATGCCGGTTTCCTTCTTCCATTGCCGTTGTGCCTGCTGCTGTTCCTGCTTTATTTGCTGCGGGATCAGGGCAGGGGTGTTGATCAGGTCGCGGGGCTGCTGTTTTTCCAGTAGGTTCAGGCGCTCCATGGCGCTGTCGTAAATTTTTTCAAAGGTGGATTTTTCCTGTTTTTGGCTGGCGATGAACGCGGCGTCGTCCATAACGTTCATGGTCGAGGCGGACTGGATGAGCGACATCGGCATTTTTTCCACTTTCTGTGCCCGTTCGCGGATAAAATCGCGGAACGCCTCAAAGCTGGTGGGAATGTTCCGGTTTTGCACCGCCGGTTTGATCTGCATGCTTTTGTCGGCGTTATACTGCTGGAGGGCAATTTCGTCGCGCATTTGTTTGATGGCGGCGTTTGAGGGGTTGATCAGCACGGCGGAAAAAACAATGAAACAAATTGCAAAAAAAAGTTTTTTCATAAAAAAACACCTTTGTTAACAAATAAAATATATTTGCTAATATAATATGCAGTTATTAAAAAAAGATTAGAAAGGGAAAAATATGACTAGCTCGAAAATTGCTGCCGTTGTGCTCGGTGCCGGCAAAGGCACCCGGATGAAGTCGGATCTGCCGAAGGTGCTGATGCCGATCTGCGGCAAGCCGATGATACGCAATATCCTTGATACGCTCGACGGCATGGACGCCGACAAGATTGTGGTCGTGACCGCGCCCGACGGCGAACTGGTAAGAAAAGAGGTGGCGCCGCACCGGAGCGTCATCCAGCAGCAGCAGCTCGGCACCGGCGATGCCGTGATGGCCGCGGCGCCGGTGCTGGAAGGCTTTGACGGCGACGTGCTGACGATTTTCGGCGATCACCCGATCATCACCAAAGAAACCTTTTTGAAAGCGGTGGACAAACGCCGCGAGGGCTATGCGGTAGTAGTATTGGGCTTCCGTCCGGAAGATACTGCCCGTTACGGACGGCTGGTCGTCAATAACGGCGAGCTGGAGAAAATCGTCGAGTTTAAAGACGCAAGCGACGAGGAAAAGGCGATCACGCTTTGCAATTCCGGCGTTATGTGCTTTGACGGCAGCCTGATGTTCGACATTTTGCGCGAGATCGGCAATGAAAACGCCGCGCACGAGTATTATCTTACCGATGCGGTGGCAATTGCCCGTGCCCGCGGACTTAAATGCGGCGTGGTCGAATGTCCGGCGGAAGAAGTCGCCGGCGCCAACACCCGTGAGGAACTGGCGCTGCTTGAGCAATATCTGATGAAAAGAGAAGGAAAATAAAATTTATGCGGTTTGTCAAAGATCATTGGTTCGGCCTGCTGATGTCAATCGTCGTTTTTTTCTTTTTGTGCGTGTTTGCCCTTGTGCTGGCGGCGCCGCATCAGGATGAACAAAAACGCGGCTTTGTTCCCTGCACCGAAACAATGGCGGAGGAACTCCGCGGCTGCAACGGCAGGAACATGTGCGTGCTGGGCAGCGTGGTCGACAACACGTTTTGCAATGTCGGCGTAATCGGAGAGGGGCTGAAGCTGTGGATGACGGGAAAGCAGCCGGCGCCGTGGTCAAATTATCTGTTTGAGCCGGAAATAAAACGCCCCTCGGCAACCGACGACGTCGAACCGGAGGAAAGCCTTGAGGAATATTATCAAAATACGCCGGATATTGCCGCCGAGATGGACGAACTGCAAAAACTCAATCAACAATTGGAGAATGACAGCAATGAACGATAAAGCACTCCCGGCCTGGGATCTGAGCGATTTGTATGACGGCATTGAAGACGAAAAAATTGCCGCCGATTTGGAAAAGTACCGCGCTTTCTGCGTTGATTTTGCCGGCCGCTACAAAGGGCGTCTGGGCGAACTTGACGGCGCGGGGATCGCCGCCGCGCTGAAAGCCTATGAACAGAATTCCGAAATCGGCAGCCGTGTCGGCGGTTTTGCCTATCTCAACATGGTAACGCAGATGAAAAACCAGGCGGCGGTCGCTTTTTATCAGAATATCAGCGAAAAGCTGACCGATTACAGCAAGCCGCTGATTTTCCTCAGTCTGGAAATTAATCAGCTGCCGGCGGAGAAAATCGAAAACTGGCTGAAAAATCCCGAAGCCGCTTTTTATAAGCCCTGGCTGGAACGTGTCCGCCGTTTTAAACCGTACGAATTATCAGAAGCGGTGGAAGAGGTGCTGCTTGAAAAGTCGATGACGTCTTCTTCGGCCTGGGTTCGACTGTACGAAGAAACTTCCTCAAAACTGCAATATTCGGTTGACGGCAAAACCTATAACGACGCGGAAGTTTCCAAACTGCTGCTGGACAAGAACGCGGAAACCCGCCGCAAAGCCGGCGCCGAGATCAACCGGGTGGCGGAAGAAAACGCCGACCTGTTTACTTTCATCTATAACATGGTGATCAAAGACAAGGCGATCGAAGACGAAAAACGCGGCTTTAAACTGCCGATGTCTTCCCGCAACATGTCGGAAAACGTTTCCGACCAAATGGTGGAAACGCTGGCCGAAACGGTGCGTGCCAACTATAAGAACATTGCTCACCGTTTTTACCGGCTGAAAGCCAAATGGCTGGGCGTTGACAAAATTTCCTACTGGGACCGCAACGCGCCGCTGCCGTTTGCCGACGATACGGAATATGACTGGGCGGAAACGGTGTCGGTGGTGTTGGACGCATACAAGTCTTTTTCTCCGGAACTTTACGAAATAGCCAAAGACTTCTTTGATAACGCCTGGATCGACGTGCCGCCCCGCGACGGCAAACGCAGCGGGGCCTTTTGCGCGCCGGTCAGCGCCGGAGCTCATCCTTACCTGCTGCTCAATTTTGCCGGCAAACGCAACGATGTGCTGACTTTGGCGCACGAGTTGGGACACGGCTGCCATCACCAGACCCGGGTTAAAAACGGAGAATTGAACGAATATTCACGGATGACGACCGAAGAAGTGGCTTCGGTGTTCGGCGAGATGATCACCTTCCAGTCGATGGTTGCCAAACTGCCGGACGGACCGGAAAAACTGGCGCTGATCGCCTCCAAGGTCAGCGACATGATCAATACCGCCATCCGTCAGATCGCTTTCCATTTCTTTGAAAGCCGCGCCCATGCGGAACGGAAAGACGGCGAACTGAGCAAGGAGCGCCTGTGCGAAATATGGCAGGAGGAAATGGCCGCCAGCTTGGGCGAGGCGGTGGAAGTCGGCGAAGACAGCCGCTTCATCTGGTCGCAGGTCGGGCATTTCTTTTTCCTGCCGTTTTACGTTTATGCCTATTCTTTCGCCGACTGTCTGGTCAATTCGCTTTATCAGGTCAGCCGTGAAGGGAAGGTGGAAAACTTCCCTGCCAAGTATCTGGAAATGCTTTCCAAAACCGCGATTACCGATTACGGCGAACTGCTGGCGCCTTTCGGCCTCAATCCGAATGATCCGGAATTTTGGAACGAAGGCTTAAGCCTGATTTCCGGTTACATCGACGAACTGGAACGTTTGGATGCAAAGCTGCAATTCTGAAATATTTGTTTTGAAAAAATTGACAAAAAGCCGTAATCCTGATATTATTATTTATAATAACAACTTAAGAGGAAATATATCATGAATAAAGAAGAGCTTGCCAAACATTTGTCAAAAAATGACGGGCTTGACCGGGGCGGAGAAATCCGTACGGCCGCTGATGAAGACGGAAACGTATTCGTTTTTTCCGAAAACAAGTACGGTTGTCCGGTAATCGACGTTCTGGTCGAAGGCCAAGGCAAGGAAACGGCATATTTCAAAACCGGAAAAGGCGAGATTACCGTTTATGAGGAAACCGGCCGCATGCTTGAGGAAACGGATCCCCGGGAAGCGGCAATTTCCGGCAGATGGTATCCTGAAACGGTGCCGGTTCAAAAGGAGGTGCCGGACGTTATGACCGTCCAGCTTATGAAAGGAAACGACAAGCTGGGATCTTATTACGTCGGCCATGACACGACCAAATCGGGCAGGGAAAGCCTTGGACAGTTGATTTGGAAAGAAGATATCGGAAGTTATCATAGCGACAGCATAAATGTGGAACTGCTGAGAAAAGCGATTGACGCTTATAACGATCCCGAAGGTTTTGCCCGCAATGTCGAACGCATCAAACAAGAGAGGGAAGCCGCCAGACAGAAAGAAGTGCAGGACATGGCGGTCATGCAAGAGTTTATGCATTCCGTCCGCGGCGGTATGGAATAAGCCTTTCCGGCATGACAAACAAAAATCTCCCGCCGAAAAAGCGGGAGATTTTTTGTGTACCGAAAATCCCGGGCCAGGTCGAGGGGATCTTTTTTTTATGGTTTGAACGTAACACTGCCGGTGTCAGCGGAAGACGCAGACTTTTCAGCCCGGCCGTAAGGCTTGCGGAGCTTGAGCCGGGCGTTTGAGTTTCGGAACGGTTAGTGCCGCTTGCGTAAACCGGCAGAAGCTTATCGTCGAAAGCCCTCGGCCGGGTCTTCTTTTTTGCCCGAAAACGATCCTTTATCTGAAGAACAGTTCCTTGGTGATCCGTTTTGATTCCTCAAGATAGTGCTGGGAAGCGTTGGGCGCGCCGAGATAGGAAAGCGAAAAGTTGGTGATCAGAAAACCGAACGGGTTTTTCAGCGCGTCTTCGTGCGTCCGTCCTTTGAATTTGACGAACCGCAGACGCATCACCGCCCGCCACAGGTTGACGTCGGGCGTGGGGTTTCTCGGCATATAGTCGATGGTGCGGAACTGGGTTTGCCACAGGCCGGTGCCGAGCGGGCGGATCCAGTCGATTTCCACGTCGCGCATCATGCTTTTGCGGCGGAATTGCAACATGTTGAACTTGGCGTCGTAACGGGTGAATTCGTCGAAAATGAACGGCGAGGAATACCAGTAGACGTAAGAACCCGGTCCCCAGCGGCGGATCAGTTCGTCATAGTCGTTGGTAATGAGATAACGCAGCATGATGTAGTTGGTAATGTGTTCTTCGTTGATCAGGTTGCCGACCGGATAGTTGATTTCCATCGGCTGGGCGCGTTCGATCTGGCTGAAGTAGTGGTCGATGTAAAACAGCTGCGGCGAGCTGGAGCGCTGAGGCAGCATCACGTAAAGCGCGCTGGCCAGCATCATGTTGAAGCAGATAGACATTGAGGCGATGATGACCAGAAAGCGCGAAGTCCACAGATAACGCCGTTCCGGCATGGCGTCCACGTGCACCTGTTCGGGAAACAGGCCGAGCTTGTCGGGGCTTTCTTTTTCTTTATATTTAAAAATGGTGTTAAAAATACTGAACATCGGCGTTTTGTTAACCTCAAAATAAATCTCTTTCCCTAATTTTATACATCAAAGTTGTCAAAAATCAAATAAATACTATTAAATGAGAAAAAAATACTACCAACTTCAAAAATATTAGTGTAAACATATAACTGTATCTTTTGTGCATAAAGGGTTTTTACTGATGAAAAAGCTATTGATATCTTTGTTGGTTCCGGTTGTGTTCGCGGCTTCCTGCGGGCAGAACGGCACCGTAAGTTCTCCCGATCCGGCCGGGTATAGTCCGGAAGCCGTCCTTTATAACGATTGGGACCGCGCCGTCCGTATTGACGTCGACATGCAAAACATGTACGTCAGCACGCCGACCAAAATCGAAAAGCCGATCGACCTCTACATGTCGATGGCCCTGGCGCTCAAATACAACTATACCCGCCGGCTGATTACTTACGAAGACAGCATCATCCGCGCCGGCCGTTCGCCGGTCAACCGCCTGCCGGAAATCGTCAGCCACGCCGGCTACATCAACGACACCAACTCCAGCATGAGTCCGGATCTGAAAGTGGCCTGGAACATGCTTGACATTTCCATGGTTTACTGCCTCAGCCAGGACAAGGAGTATAAGGCGAGCGTCGCTTTTGAGGAAAGCCGCAAGGTTATTCACAACATTTTGCAGGAAACCCGCACCCTTTACTGGAAAACGCTGACCGCCCAGCGGCTGCTGCCGGTGATCGACGACATGACCGAGTTCATGACTTTGGAAGTCGACGACATGAACGCCAAAGCCAAAGAGCTGGAACAAAAAGGCGAAACGCCGGAAGTGGCTCAGCTGGTCAAGAAAAGACAATATATGGAAGCGATCAAAAACCTTTCCGCGCTCAAACGCGATATGGAAACGGCGCAGACCCGTCTGGCCAGCCTGATGGGGCTGCATCCTTCGACGGAGTTCAAACTGGTCGGTTCCGAATACGGCAATTTCGATCTGCCGAAAATCCGCAATTCGCTGGCTGATCTGGAATGGCTGGCATTGAGCAACCGTCCCGAACTGCGCGAGCACGACCTGGCGGTCAATGCCGAACGGATGAAGCTGATTATCAAGGACTTCAAGGATCCGGGGCTGAAAAAATACAAAAACGATCCGGACTTTTATAACCGCCTGTGGTCCAAGCAGGCCCGCGAACTCGGCATGAGCGTGTTTGAAGATCCCGCCAGCCCGAACGCTTTGGATATGGAGCATCTGCGCCGCCAGCGGATGACCGCCCTGATTTTGAGCCAGGTTTACGTGGCCTGGGCGCAGTATATGTCGGCGGTGGAAGACTACCAGATCAATATGGAAATTGCCTCCACTTCCGAAAACATTGCCGAAGACTTTACGATTGCCGACGGCAGCAAGGCTGAAAAGAGCCAGCTGGAAGCTTCCCGCGCGATCGAAGACGAGGTTAAGGCGTTCAAGTCCTATGCCGACTTGCAGGAATCTCTCGGTAACCTTTATGCCACCATCGGGCTGGATGCCATTCCGTATTACATGCTGAACGAAAAACCCTCCAAAATTGCCGTTTACCTGCGCAATACGCTGGAGAAATGGGGCAAGGGTGATTTTATGCCTGACAACCGTCCGTATCTGTTAAACATTCCGGCCAAACGTCCGCCGGTTAACCTCAGTTCCGATACGCTTTTGCCTGATGTCAAAGGCGAAACCGGCAAGAAGATTACGGTGAAAGTTCCCGATTCGGCGCTTGCCCGGATGGATTTTGAAGGACAAGTTATCAGCCGCGCCGGCACCATTGACGACAAGCCGCTGCCGAAATGGCTGACTTACAATGAAGAAACCCGCACCTTCAACGGAACGGCCATGCCCGGACAGGAAGGCACTTATAACCTGAAAGTATACTTCAGCGACGAAAAAGGTAATGTGGCCTACATGACCTTTAAGATTACGATCAAGGAGGTTTACGTTCCCTCGCTGACGGTTAAGGGGCAGGTGCCGGGCAGTACCGCCACCGTGCTGAAACGCTGTGTCGGATCCAACTGCAAAGACGACTACATCATTGAAGATGCCGTCGGCAACGATATCCGCACTTCCGCTCAGTAAACGCGGTATCCGATCAACAAAAACCTCCGTTTTGACGGAGGTTTTTTTGATGTTTAGAGTGTCTGTGTAAGCGGGGGAATATCAGGCATACCGCCCCGGCCGTAATGTTTGTGAAACCTTGGGGCGGACATTTGAAGTTCAAAATGGCTGATGCCGTTTACATAAGCCGGCGGATGCAGGTATTCCGCCCCGGCCGTCAGGCTTGCGAAGCTTTTGGGCAGGGCGTTTGTGGTTCGAAACAGTTAATACCATCGGCATCGGCTGATGGAAGTTTATTATGTTGTTTCGTGTCTTTGGTGTTGGTCAAAGAATTAAGCTTAAAGTAGATTTAGTCTCCGGTTTACTGGAGGATATTCATATGCGGAAGATGGAGATGATGGGTAGAAAATGTTAAAAAAATATTATCCGAAATTAAGGCAATGATTGAATTTAGAGGCGAAAAACACCTGTCGCAAAAAAAGGATCCTTTTTCTGTTACGAAAAAAATGATATCAAAAAATATCTTAAAAGTCATCTAAATAGTTATTTCTACACAATTTTATAAATATTAGTTTAAGCTGATTATAACCCTTTATTTTATTGTAAAAAAAGGATCGATAAAAAGAAGCGTTTTTGGGAATAACGGAATAAATTGTTCAATAACTATTTTAGAGGACTGGATATTATGATAAAAACAACAATAGGTTTTGCGCTGTTAGCCACGACTTTTTTGAGTTCTGCGGCAAGTGCGTTTGATATCACAACGGATGACCTACTTGAAAAACTTTCTAACTCTCCCAATGTCAGCTGGGAAGAAGTTGGGGAAGACAAAAAAGATGAAACAGATGTTATTGCCGTCAATCTCCCCAACGACCAAACCAAATATTTCCGGTATACATACAGTAAGCCGGACGGTTATGAAGTGATAACCAAACCGGAACTTATGTTACCGACAATTACCGACCCTTCAGAGCAAAACACTTATCAGACCGGCGGGGTGGCCGTTAACAATCCGGCAGGCAATAAATATGGTGACATTACCGGAAAAGTTTTTGCCAACAATAAAGTCAGCGGGAAACTAACAGGCACATCTAGCTATAATAATTTATATATTTTAGGCGGTGCTGTTTACAATGCCGGAGAGATAGGAGACATCACGGCCGATTTTATAAACAATTCGCTGACAGGAACAGAAGAAGGAAGCAACTCTCTATATCTCCGTGGCGGGGCGATTTATAATAGCGATACCGGTACCATCGGCAATATCACCGGAAATTTTATCGGTAATTATGCTTCAAAGGGCGCTGTCTATTCCGTACGGGACGCTGCCTATGGTGGGGCGATTTATAATGATGGTACCATCGGCAATATTACCGGAAATTTTATCGGTAATTATACTTCTTCCACAACGAAAACTGCCTATACCGGAGCGATTAGTAATAGCGGCACTATCGGTGATATTACCGGTAATTTTATAGCCAATCATACTCTTGTGAATGCCGGAGCGATTCTGAATGGCGGCACCATCAACAGTATTACCGGGGACTTCATCGGCAATTACACCAAACATAGTAATGGCGTTGGTAGCTGGGGTGGGACGATTTATAATAGCGGCACCATTGACAGTATTATCGGGGACTTCATCGGTAATCATATCGACTCTTATGGTATGGGAAATTCTGCGGAAGGCGGAGCTATTTATAATTCCGGTACCATCAATAGTATTATCGGCGACTTTATCGGCAACTATATTCAAAATGACGATAGCAGCAGTAACTTTATGCTGGGAGGAGCGATCAGGGCAGAGGGAGGCAGTATGACAATCAGTGGAAACTTTTTGTATAACTATGCCGTAAAAAATGATACGCAATCCATACAACGTCATGCTTTAGGGGGCGCCGTATATATCGGAGAAGGAGACAATCATCTGATATTCAAAAGCCGTGATCAAACTCTGTTTTTCTCCGGTAATTATACAAAAGATATAAATCGCGGCAAAAATTACAATGCAATATTTATTAATACATATTCAGGAGGAGACTCTAATCACATAATTAATTTTGACACCACCGGCGGCGGGGCATGGATCATCAATGATAATATTGATGGAGCAGATACCATAATGTGGGATATGGAAGGAAAAATTGATTATAGTAGTCATTATACCCTCACATTCAAAGGCGACGGAGCATTGAACGAAGATGGCTTAACTAACCAGTATATCTCAATCAACAATGATATTATCAATGCCGGTGTGGTGATAGTTGATGCCACCACTCTTCGTTTTGGCGCTTATCAGCATGAAGATCAAACTGCCAATAACTGGGACGGACACGGTCGTTTTATCGCTGCGCTTAATGCAGACGGCACTGCCGATTTAGATGCTGCCGCTGTCACCTCGCTGTCTTTGAACAACGCCGCTTTTGATCTCTACAATCAATATCAAGATACAGTCGAACTGGCAGGCTACAAGGCCAACAACAGTTTCTTGCATTTAGACGTCGACGTAGAAAATCTGACCGCCGATGTTTTGAAAGTCAACGGCAATGTTGAGGGAACGACTAAACTGGTACTTTATCCGACATCAGGTAAAGATATCCGCGGCGAGAGCATTTTGTTTGCCCAATCGGAAAATGACACCACCGGTAACGCCGATTCCTTTGCCGTCTGGCGTGTCTACCGCAGTCCTTATATGTTTGACGTTAAATACACCCAGACTGCAGAGAACGCTAACAAATGGGAACTGACCATGGGCGATGAAGCAAATGAATATGCCGGTGTGGAACCGGGCGAGCGTCCCAATCCGGATGTACCCGATCCCGAGATCCCGGATGTTCCGACCCCGGAAATCCCGACTGTCAACAACCGCAAAGTTGCCCCGGAAGTGATTGCCTACGGCGCTTTGCCGATGGCTGCGATCGAGCAAACCAGAAGCATGGTTGACAATGTAGCCAATCAAATCACCAACAACCGCGTTTATACCCGTTCTTGCAGCTTTGTCGATGCCTATTGGAATGGGGAACCGCATCAACAGTTGTGGGTCAACCCGACTTATTACACTTCCAACTATGATGCCCCGTTTGATATCGATGCCGATATTTGGGGTATTGAAGCCGGCGGCGACCTGCAGCATGACTTAAACAACAAGATCGGTGTGTTTGTATCTTACCGCAAGGGTAATTACGATATGAACGGCAATGGCAAGCATTATTACGCAACCATCGGTTCCGAGGTCGATATCGACAGCTATCTGGCCGGTTTATACTATCGCTATGATAAAAACAACTGGTATGGTTTCGCGACCTTGTACGGCGGTATCCAGCAGGCCGATATCAAAACCGACGACGGAATCAAATCCGATACCGACGGGGTTGAGTTCGGCGGCAGTGTTGAGGCCGGTTATGACTACGCGTTGACCGATACGGTTTATCTGACTCCGAGTTTGGGCGCCTTCTATACGCAGGTCAACTATGATGATGCGACCGACAGCGCCGGCAAGCGGGCTAAATACAGCGATCTTAGACAGATTGAACTTGAAGCCGGTGTTAAGCTGACCAAAGTCCTGAAAACGGACGACGGTCTGGCCAATGTCTACCTCAAACCGAGCATTGTGCAAACCTTTGTTGACGGTGACGAAGTCAACATCACCGGCTTGGGCAAAGTCAATACGCTTGACGATGACACGCTTGGCCGGGTTGAACTCGGCGGCCGCTGGGGCTTCACCGATCAGCTTTCGGCTTACGGCTGGGCCAACTACACCTTCGGCAGCGACTATGATGCCGCAACCTTTGGCTTAGGGCTGAACTACGCTTGGTAGTCATACCCCAAACAAAAACTCCCGGAAATCTTCCGGGAGTTTTTCTGTTATAGCAGATGATGTTTATTCGGCCACCGGCTTGATGTGCCAGATTTTGTCGGCATATTCCATTACCGCGCGGTCGCTTGAAAAACGACCGATGCGGGCAACGTTGCGAATGGCCGCCTTGGCCCATTCTTCGCGGTTGAGATAATCGTGTTCCGCACGATGCAGCGCCTGATTGAATTCGGCCAGGTCTGCCAGTACCATATAATAGTCGCGCGACAAAAGTTCTTCGTAGATCATCTTAAACAGCAATACATATTCTTTTTCGCAGAACATGTTTGAGTTGAGCGAATTCATGATTCGTTTGATATAATCCGAGCGGTCGTAAACCTCGTGCGGCTTATAGGAGTTGTTGGCATGCATTTCGGCAATTTGCTCTTCGCGCAGGCCGAAGAGGTAGAAGTTGTCTTCGCCGACGGCTTCGCGGATTTCGATGTTGGCGCCGTCATAGGTGCCGACAGTTAAGGCGCCGTTTAAGGCAAATTTCATGTTGCCGGTGCCCGAAGCTTCAAAACCCGCGGTCGAATTCTGAATGCTGATGTCGGCGGCGGGGATCAGCAGTTCCGCCAGCGAAACCTTGTAATCGGGTACGAAGACGACCTTGATTCTGTCATTGACCCGCGGATCGTTGTTGACAACCTCGGCCACGTTGTTGATCAGTTTGATGATCAGTTTGGCAAAGTTGTACGACGGCGCGGCCTTGCCGGCGAAAATGTAAGTTTTCGGGCAGGGCGGAACGGCATTGTCCTTAATGATTGCCAGATAGTCGCCGATTACCTGAAGAATGGTCATCAGCTGACGTTTGTATTCGTGAATGCGTTTGGCCTGAACAATGAAAATGCTTTCGGTGTTGACGGCCACGCCGGTGGTCTTGAAGATTTTCTTGGCCAGCCGTTCTTTGTTTTCCTTTTTGATTTTCATAAAGTCGGCCACAAATTCGGGGTCGTCGACGAAGTTTTCAATCTGTTGCAGAAGGTCAAGATTGGTGATCCAGTCGTCGCCGATCTTGGACGAAATGAGCGTTGCCAGCGGCGTGTTGGCGTGATACAGCCAGCGCCGCGGAGTGATGCCGTTGGTTACGTTGATGAATTTTTCCGGCCACAGTTCGTAGAATTCCGGCACCAGGCGGGTTTTCAGCAATTCCGAATGGATTTTGGCCACCCCGTTGACTTTGAAGGAACCGACGATCGAAAGGTTGGCCATACGGATGATCTGGTTGTTGCCGTCGCCCGATACGATGGAAACTTTGCCCAGTTTGTCCGGCCGGTCGCCGAATTTGGTTTTGGCAAATTCGATGAAGCGGCGGTTGATTTCATAGATGATCTGCAGATGCCGCGGCAGCATCCGTCCCATCATCCGGGCCGGCCAGACTTCCAGTGCTTCCGGCAGCAGGGTATGGTTGGTGTAGGCAAAAATTTTGGTAGTGACTTCCCAGGCGGTGTTCCAGGACTGTCCGTAAACGTCGATCAGCTGATGCATCATTTCGGGGATGGCCAGCGCCGGGTGGGTATCGTTTAACTGAATGCAGATGTATTCCGGCATCCGGTGAAAATCGTTGCTCTTTTCCATAAAGCGACGGATGATGTCCTGGATGGCGCAGGAAACGAAGAAATACTGCTGTTTTAAGCGCAGTTCCTTGCCCGATTCGATACTGTCGGACGGGTACAGCACTTTGGAGATGGTTTCGTTTTCGATTTTGTCTTTCAGGGCGTCGATGTAACCGCCTTTGTTGAAGACGTTGATGTCAAGCTGTTCATCGCCTTCTGCCGAGAACAGACGCAGGTAGTTGACCGATTTGCCGTTGTAGCCGACTACCGGAAAATCAAACGGAATGCCGTAGATGTGAGTGGAATTTTTCCATATGAACATAGGTTCGCCGTTGGCTGCGTACTGGGTTTCCACCTCGCCGTACATGGGGATGGAAATACGCCGGTCGGGGCGGGCAAACTGCCAGGGCGAGTCTTCGCCTTCCCAGCTGTCGGCCATTTCTACCTGATAGCCGTTTTCAAATTTTTGTTTGAACAGGCCGTATTCATAGTTGATGCCGTAGCCGAAACCGGGAATGCCGAGCGAGGCCATCGAATCCAGGTAACAGGCGGCCAGCCGTCCGAGCCCGCCGTTGCCGAGCGCCGGATCGTATTCGGTGTCAAAGATTTCTTCCAGAGATTCCCACGGCCAGCCGTCGATCTTGATGTTTTTTAAGATGTTGAACAGTCCGAGGTTATGCAGGTTGTTTTCGAGCGAACGGCCGATCAGGTATTCGATCGACAGATAATAAACCCGTTTGGAGTTGACTTTGTTATAGCGGGCGATCGTCTGGTACATCCGGTCCATGGCGAACTCGCGCACCGCGAGCGAAATTACTTTCAGCGCTTCTTCCTTGCTGATCTCGCAGGTGCGCTTGCCGATAAAATATTTGGTATAATGTTCGATTGAAAGTTTCAGTCTGGCTTTGTCGATTTCATTTAATATAACCGAATTTTCCTTAACCATTTTGTCTCCTGTTTCCTGATAATATTGGTTTGTCCGAAAGCATACGCGTCAATTGTTTGAAATATCGTTAACAAACCGGAAATTTTATCGTTTGTCCGCACGCTGTCGATTGTTTTTGCGGCGAAATATTTTAATTGCAATCGGTAAAAAATAGAATATAATCAGCAAAGCTAAAGTTAAAAGAGGGATTAATAATGAAAAGATATTTTGCATCAGTTTTGATGAGCAGCGTTTTGCTGTGCGCTCCGGCTCGGGCGGAAACGATTTTCGAAGCTCTGGGCGAGGCCTATAGCAGCAACCCGGATCTGCAGGCTCAGCGGGCCTACCTGCGTGCGGTTGACGAAAACGTGGCGATCGCCAAATCCGGTTTCCGTCCTACCATTGATCTGACCGGCGGCTATTCCGACATCCGCAACAACAACGACAGCGACAATACCGATGACGGCAGCCGGGCGTCTTCGATCGGGGCAAAAATCACCCAGCCGCTGTTTAACGGCCTGTCCACCTACAATTCGGTAAAAGCCGCAGACAGCAACGTGCGCGCCGAACAGTACAATCTGTCGAATTACGAACAGTCTGTTTTTTTGAGCGCTTCCGAAGCCTATCTGAACGTCGTCCGTGACGCGGCTATCGTTGATTTGCAGAAAAACAACGAAAAGCTTTTGAAAAAACAGCTGGACGAAACGATTGAACGTTTCAACGTCGGCGAGCTGACCCGTACCGACGTTGCGCAGGCACGGTCGAGTCTTTCTCAGGCAACCGCAAGCCGTATCAGCGCTGAGGGCAGCCTTCAGGTTTCCCGCGCGGTTTATAAGCAGGTTATCGGTAAACAGCCGGAAGACCTGAGCGAACCCGACAACATTCACGAGTTCCTGCCCGCGACTTTTGAGCAGGCGCTGGCTTATACGATGAGCAACAACTATGAGGTTCTGGCCGCCAAACGGGCGCTTGAAGCCAGCGAATACACGGTTAAGGCCAACTACGGCGCGCTGCTGCCGCAGGTTGCCGCTACCGGTGAAGTCGCACAGACGAAAAACGATCCCAAACACAGCGGTTTGAACGATACCACCGTCGACAGCGTCGAATTCGGCATCAATATGACGATCCCCCTGTACGACGCCGGTGAAAACCGTGCCAAAATCCGTCAGAGCAAATATACCAAATGGCAGGCTCACGAGCAGGTTCTGAGCGCCGAGCGCGCCGCCGTTTCCGACATCACCAGCTACTGGGAGTCGATGGTGGCCAACGATGCCATGATCAAGGCTCTGCAGGATCAGGTCAAAGCCAACGAAATTGCTCTTGACGGCGTAAGAAAAGAAGAGGCTCTCGGCAACCGTACGGTGCTGGACGTGCTGAACGCTTTTCAGCTGCTGCTCGATTCCAAGGTCGAAGTGGTTAAGGCGCGCCGCGAATATTATCTGTCGGCCATGCAGGTTATGCAGGCAATGGGCAAGCTGACGGCCGAAAACCTGAAGCTTAATGTTGAATTGTATCATCCGAAGAAATATTATAAGGAAACCCGGGGAAAATGGTTGTCCTTGTCAACGGATGATTAATACGGGAAAATAATATGGCAGAACAGGAAAACAAAGAACTCTCAATGGCCGAAATTCTGGCCTCCATCCGTAAAATCCTCGAGGAAAGCGGAGCGGACGAAGCTTTGCGCCGTAAGGAAGCGGAAGAAGAGGTGTTTGAACTGCAGCCTTCGATGATCGTCCGCGAAGAGCCGGCGCCGGCGGCAAAGCCGGAGATCCCTTCTGCCGTTCCCGGACGCCTGATATCGGAAGCCCGCAAAACAAGAGTTGCGGACGAAGAAACGGCGGAGTATTTTGCCGGTGTAAACCGGCACTTTGCCGCCGCGGAAGAGTTTTCCGCCGCCGGGGCGGACGGTTTTTCTTTGCCCGGAGTTATTGTCGGCCGGCCGGAAGAAAAAGCTGCCGCGGTTCGGGCCGAAGAAAATCCGGCCGAAGAAAAAAACACTCCGGCGGAAGAAACGGTTTTGCCGCCGGCAGTTTCCGCCGCGGAACCCGATGAGCGGGAAAAGGCCGCTCCCGCTGGTCGGGAGGAGACGTCGTCGGCGGATGTTTCCGAAGAAATCATCAGCAGTTTTACCCGGATGTTTGAACAAAACGATTTCCGCCGCCGTGCCGAACAGCCGGCTTTCGACGCCGATGCCCTTTTGCGCGGAATTGCCCGGCAGGCGGTTGCGGAAAAGCTTGATAACCGGATGCTGCAGGAAACGGTAAGGGAAACCGTGGTTCCGGTTTTGGAAGAATGGCTTTCCCACTATCTGCCGAAACTGGTTGCCGAAGAAGTTAAACGAGTGATGGTAAAGGCCGGCGGACGCTGACGGAGAATTTTCCGTCGGCGCCGGCCTCCCTGTTTGCTGCCCACGAAGCTGTGAAAACTTTGCGGGCTGTTTGCGTTTTTAGTGATGAAATCTGTTAAAATTGGAAAAATAATATGTTAGACAAGACTTACGATCCGAAAAACTTTGAAGAAAAAATTTATGCCGAGTGGGAAGCCGCCGGCGATTTCAAACCGAACATGAACAAAAACAAGGAAGCCTTTGCCGTCGTCATTCCGCCGCCGAACGTCACCGGCGTTCTGCACATGGGGCATGCGCTGGACGACACTTTGCAGGATATCCTTATCCGCTATAACCGCATGCTCGGCAAAAACGTTTTGTGGCAGCCCGGCATGGACCACGCCGGCATCGCCACTCAGATGGTGGTTGAGAGAAATCTTGCCGCGGAAGGAATTACCCGCCACGATCTCGGCCGTGAAAAGTTTATCGAAACCGTCTGGCAGTGGAAGGAAAAGTCCGGCGGCACCATTTGCAAGCAATTGCGGCGTCTGGGCGCTTCCTGCGACTGGTCGCGGGCACGCTTCACCATGGACGAAGGCCTCTCGCGGGCGGTGCGCAAAATCTTTGTCCGCCTTTATAAGGACGGTTTGATTTACAAGGCCAAAAAACTGGTTAACTGGGATTCGAAATTCATGACCGCAGTTTCCGATCTGGAAGTTGTACAAAAGGAAACCGTCGGCAAAATGTACTATTACAAATATCCGATCAAAGGGGAAGAAGGCGAGTTTGTTCATATTGCCACCACCCGGCCGGAAACCATGTTCGGCGATACCGCGGTTGCCGTTTCCAAAGACAATGAAAAGTTAAAACACCTGATCGGCAAAGAATGCATTATTCCGATCATCAACCGGGCGATTCCGATTGTGGCCGACGACCATGCCGACCCGGAAAAGGGAACCGGTGCGGTTAAAATTACCCCGGCGCACGATTTCAACGACTTTGAAGTCGGCAAACGTCATAACCTGCCGCTGATCAATATCTTGAACCCGGATGCCACCTTAAACGAGAATACGCCGTTTGCCGGCATGGATACCCAAAGCGCGCGCAAGGCAACCATTGCCAAACTGGAAGAATTGGGCTTTATGGAAAAAATCGAAGATCACCCGATGGTTATCCCTTACGGCGACCGTTCCAACGTCGTGATCGAACCGATGCTGACCGACCAGTGGTTCGTTGACGCGCCGACGCTGGCCAAAGAGGCGATTCGCGCGGTTGAAGACGGGGAAATGCAGTTTGTGCCGAAGTCTTACGAGAAAACTTATTTCGAATGGATGCGCAACATTCAGCCGTGGTGCATTTCCCGCCAGCTGTGGTGGGGACACCAGATGCCGATTTGGTACGGTCCCGACGGCGAGATATTCTGTGAGGAAAACGAAGAGGAAGCGCAGGCGGCGGCCGACAGGCATTACGGATCCCGGGTTGAGCTGACGCGCGAAACCGACGTGCTCGACACCTGGTTTTCTTCCGGCCTGTGGGCTTTTTCGACTTTGGGCTGGCCGGACAAAAGCGAATATCTGGACACTTTCTATCCGACTTCGGTTCTCGTTACCGGTTTTGACATCATTTTCTTCTGGGTTGCCCGGATGATGATGATGAGTATGTACGTAATGAAAAAAGTGCCGTTCAAAAAGGCCTATATTCACGGTCTGGTTCGCGACGAACAGGGACGCAAAATGTCCAAGTCCAAAGGCAACACCGTCGATCCGATGGAAATCATCGAAAAGTACGGCGCCGACGCCTTGCGCTTCTTTATGGCGGCGATGGAAACCCAGGGGCGCGATATCAACGTTTCCGAGGCCAGAATTCAGGGCTACCGCAACTTTGCCACCAAACTGTGGAACTCTGCCCGTTTCGGCGAAATGAACGAATGCGCGCTGCCGGCGGATTTTGACGAAAACGGCGTTAAGCACCCGGTCAACCGCTGGATTGTTGCCAAAGTTAAGGAAGCAACCGTCGAGCTGACGGAAAATCTTGACAACTTCCGCTTTTCCGATGCCGCCAATACCGTTTACCAGTTTGTCTGGGGGGCGTTCTGCGACTGGTATATCGAAATGATTAAACCGATTTTGTACGGCAGCAACGAAGAGGAAAAAGCGGAAACCCGCGCGGCGTTTGCCTGGGTTTTAAATCGTATTCTGGTTATTTTGCATCCGTTTATGCCGTTTATTACCAGCGAACTGTGGAACAATACCGGCACCCGCAGCGAACGTCTGATCAATGCCTCCTGGCCGAAAAACGAGAGCTTTGATACCGCTGCCATCGGCGACATCGACTGGGTGATTGAGCTGATCGGTTCGATCCGTTCGCTTCGGGCGGAAATGAATTTGCCGGCCGGTGCCAAGCTGACGGTTCTGCTGAAAGGCGCCAATGCGGATTCGCTTGCGCATCTGCTGCGCTTTAAACCGATTATCTGCTCTCTGGCACGGTTGGAAGACATCTGCGGCTATGAGGACGAAATTACGCCCGACATGGTACAAAGCGTTTTCCGCGAAGCCTCGCTTTTGATCCCGCTTAAGGGCGTAGTTGATTTTGCCGCCGAGCGCGAACGCCTGCAAAAGGAACTGGCCGGACTGGAGCAAAATCTTGCCGGTTACGAGCGCAAGTTGTCAAATCCGAGTTTTGTCGAACGTGCGCCGGCCGCGGTGGTTGAGGAAGAAAAGCGCCGCCGGGCGGAGGCTTTGGAAAACAAGGCCAAAGTTGAGGAAGCGCTGGCACGGATCGTCGGGCTGTAATCAAAAAACAAAGCCTTGCCGCCTCATTGGCGCAGGGCTTTATTTTTGAATAAAGGTGCGGACAATGAAGTTTTTTTTGCGGAAAAAGGTTTATGCCGCCGCCGCTGCGGCGTTGACGCTGGTTTGGGTGCTGCTGTATGCAAACCGCTACCACATATACCGCTGTCTGCCGGCGCGCGACGGCGGAGAGCTTGTTCTTTCCGGCGGCGTACTGGTTGACCGCGTTGCGCACCAACCCTTCAGCGGTCGGGCAAGGCTGAAAAACGGAGAACAAACGCTGGTTTTGTCTTATGACGAAGGGCGGCCTGACGGGTTGGGGGTTGCCTGTCAAGACGGGCGGATAAAAGAGATTGTCAATTGGAAAAAAGGCCGTCGCGACGGCAAGTTTATGTCGTTTGAAGACGGCCATCCGCATGTATCCGGAACTTATCGGCAGAACGCCAAAAACGGAGAATGGATACAATATGACGAAAACGGGCGGATCGCTCTCAGTCGCAACTACCGGAATGATGTTCCCGAAGGCGTTGCCCGCCGCTATTACCCGAACGGCCGGGTATATATCCATATGAATTATCACGACGGCATTCCCGACGGATATTATGTGATGTATGCGGAAAGCGGCGAGCCGATTGTGGAGGCTTTTCTTAAAAACGGACATTTTGAAGCGGTCAAACGCTATAATCCGAATTATCAGCTGCCGGATCGCGACGAAAACGGCGGGATCGTTATTCGCGGACTGCAAAATGAAGAGGAAGGCAGGAACAGGCTGCTGCCGGTTGTTCAATAGCCGGAGAACGGAAAATGTTTAAACGCGGCTTGGGGCGTTATATGTCCGGGCGGCGGTCAGCAGCGCGATTTCGCCGCTTTGTTCCGTTGCCGACGGTGCATTTCTACCCTGGTCGGCATCTTCCGATTTAAACGCGGCTTGGGGCGTTATGTGTCCGGGCGGCAGTCAGCAGCGCGATTTCGCCGCTTTGTTCCGTTACCGACGGTGCATTTCTACCCTGGTCGGCATCTTCCGATTTAAACGCGGCTTTGTGTCGTTATGTGTTCGGGCGGCGGTCAGCAGCGCGATTTCGCCACTTTGTTCCGTTACCGACGGTGCGCTTCTTCCTCGGGCGGCATCTTCCGGTTTAAACGCGGCTTGGGGCGTTATATGTCTGGGCGGCGGTCAGCAGCGCGATTTCGCCGCTTTGTTCCGTTGCCGACGATGTGCTTCTTCCTCGGGCGGCATCTTCCGATTTAAACACGGCTTGGGGCGTTATATGTCAGAACGGCTGCTGCATTTTTGTCGCTTGAGGATGCCGTTAACGAGGCGTTCCTGTTGTTTACGGCCTTTTGCAGATCCTTGGCCGACGTTTTGGCCGCAATGTCGGCCAAATCTTCAAGCGAAATGACTTTGTCGGCAACGACCTTTTGCCAATACTGCCGCAGTTCGTCATCGTCGATCGGTTTTTCTGTTTTGGCAACGTATGGACGCACCCGGTTGATCTCGTCCATCCGCTGCATGTCTTCGGTAATTTCGGAGGTCCCGGTTAAAAAGGCAAAGCCGCACAAAGCCAGTTTGGTGAAATTGTTTTGCAAACGATGCAGTTTTTCTGTTTTGTTCCGGTTGCCGACATTTTGTGCGGCGGCGGAAAAAGTAGCCGCGGTCAGGAGCAGAACGGATGCCGTTTCTTTGGCAATTTCCGGCGGCACGAGAAGCGGAGAAACGACGGCCGTTGCCGCTGCCGCTGCGCCGACGCCGCTCAGAAAGCGCGATCCGCAGACGGCCAGCCTGCTTTTGACGGAAGATTGTTTTGCGTCTTTTTCCATTGTCTGCCTTCTCTTTGTTACAGTCCGTATTTGCTCCAGTCGACGGGGATTTTCTCCGTGTGGCGGAGAGCGGTTTCATAATGGTCGGCAATCTCCTGCCCGCGGACTTCGACCATGATCGCGTTGTCCGTGTTTGCCAGCGTCTGCCGTATTTCGGGACTGATATTGTCGAGGATCACGTTTTGTCCGGGATTACGGACGAGCAGGGCATGTTTTCCGCCGTCGTACAGAATAATCGGCCGCTCTTTTTTTCCTTCCGGTTGCGGCAGAAAGATCAAGAGCTTTCCGTCTTCGTCGGTTTTGATGATGTAAAGTCCGGCGATCAGTGTCTGAGTCATATCCGATAAACTTTCAAAAAGGAAAAAACGCCGGCCGGTTACCGTGTTTTTGATACGGTTTTCGGCCGGCGGAAAATGCCGTTAACGGGACTCTCCGCCCCCTCTTCCGTAACCGCGGGACGGGAGTTGTCCGTTGTTGCCGGCATTTCCCGCGATGTTGGAATTGTTCTGTTTTGCTTGTTCTTTTTCCGCTTTCAGACGGCGCTGGATAGGGCTGAAATCATGCTTCGGCATTCCGATTTTCATGACCAGAATCGGCGGCAGCCCGATATCGGCCAGATCATTTTTGACGTTGTCGATTTCTGTTGACGCTTCGGTAAGGTAGGGAGTAACCGCGTCACGTGCCGCATTGCCTTTGTAAAATTCGTCTTTAACCAGTTTTTCGTATTCTTCGTTGATTTTTCTGGTTGCGCGAGCCGCCTGGGTCTGCTGCATGAAAGAGAACAGATTTTGGGCTGCTTCCGGCGGCATGTCACGAACCTGCATCTTTTCGGAACCGCGGATCACTTCTTTGAATTTTTCTTTTTCCTCGGGCGTCAGGGATTTGCATTTGTCGGAAACCAGATAGTCCAGGGTTTTGTCAGTGTTGTCACTGTATGCGGCATACAGTTTAGCGACGGCTTTGGCCGCGCCGATGGCGTCCGCGGCACCGTTCCTGTTGCCCGAACCGCTGTTTTTGATAAATTCTTCATATTTGTTACGCAGACCAAAGTCTTCCCACCAGTCACGGAACGGAGAAAAGTTGTAAGCGCCGATTGCGCCACGGATACAGCGGCAGTCGACGTTGTTTTTGTTGGCGGGGTCTTGCCAGTTGATTCCTTTTTGCTTCAGCTGGTGGGCAAACTGCAGAGCCAGGTCTCGCCGGTATTTGATTACCTTGGGGTTGTTTTTGCCGTTTTTGCCTTCCGCCGCGTCAATCATCTTGTCGAATTTGGTTTGCGACAGCTTTAATCCGACCGGAACGATCAGCGCCCGGCCGCAGGCGGCGCGGATGGAGCCTTCGTTGGCGTCGCTCATGGTGCCGAATTTGACCCGGCTGATGCCGGCGTCTTTGTAGGCGTCCATAATTCTGTCGGCATAAGTGTCGCTCAACGGTTTTCCGTTCGGCGTAGAGAACGAAATTTCCAATCGTCCGTCTTTGTCCATTTTAACGTAAAGCTTGCATTCGCTGCGAACCTTGACGTCTTTGGTTTTCTTGTCGATGACGCCGTCTTGTTCCATGTTTTCGGGATTTTCCTTGTCAAACGTGGTGAAGACGGTGTAACCGCTTTTGTAAGTGATAAAGTAGCTGAGGTTGCGGCGTTTGTTTTTGTCCATCCACTTGGTGAGCGATTCGACGGCGTTGTCGTAAGCGTTTGCCGGCGCTTTGTTGCGATCCGTTTTCTGAATCGGCAGCGTGCCAAAAGGCAGACCTTCGCCGTTGCCTTCTGACGCCTCGTTTCCTCTCTGTGTTTCGCCGTTTTCCCGGTCTTCTTCGTACGGAGTGTCGTTGTCGTTTGCAGACTGGTTGACGGTAAGCGCATCTGCCGCGCCGGAAGTTACGAACTCGTCGCCGCCGCGTTTGGTTTCGTTCTCGGCTTCCTTTTTGACCGCGGCAAACAGTTCTTCCGTCCTGGCGTCCGCGTTTTCAAGCTTCAACCCGTCCATGTCGACGAAGGAAGCAAGTCCGCGGCGGTCGAGCCAGGCGAGTATCTCCCTTAGCTGGTCGGGACTCATTCCGTTCGGATCAAAAGACAGTTTGCCGTCATGAATTTGGAAGGATACGTCGGCCGGTTTCATGATTTCGACGGCCAGAAACAGGTTGCCGTTCTGGTCTTCGCAGATTTTTGCGCGGGTTTTGTCGGTATCGCGTTCGTTTTCCTTTTCCCGGTTTTCGGTATGAACTTCTCCGTTGGCCGTTTCTTTCAGGGAAAAAAGGGTGGTGTAAAGTTCCGGATTTTTGTCAAACAATTCCAGATCGTTTAAGGCATTTTTATAAGCCATTTCCTCTTTGCGCTTACGCAGAAACGCCTCCCGCGCTTCTCGGTCGCCGCCGATTTCTTCCGGAACTTCGGTAACTTGGGAAATGCGGCTTCGCAGCACGTTTCTGACTTCTCCGGCAGCATGCGGACGCTTGTCGGTAAATGCCTGAAAGTCAAGCGGGATAAAAGGTTTGTCTTCAATGTTGTTGGTGGCTTTGGTAACCATAAAATCCTCCCTGCAAAAGGCTCTGATATAGGTTCATCATATCATGATTATACAAAAAAGCAAGCTGTTTTTGACAAAAAAAGAGGCCGCGCCGCCGCCGAAAGTCAGTGATATTTGCGGACGATGCCGCTTAAAATTCCCTGCACTTTCACCCGCGAAGGATGCAGTTTGCGGATTTCGTATGCGGGGTTGCAGGGTTTCAGCCAGATTTCGTCTTTTTTCTTTTGCCAGACTTTAAGCGTTGCCTCGGCGTCATCGATGAGGGCGACGACGATTTGTCCGTTTTCGGCGTTTTCGGCTTTGCGGATGATGGCGGTGTCGCCGTCCAAGATGCCGGCTTCGATCATGGATTCTCCTTCAACCGTCAGGGCGTAGAATTTGCCCCGGCTGACCATGTTGAGGGGAACGGTGATGCTTTCGTTTTCGTCGGCAATGGCGGCGATCGGCGTGCCGGCGGCGATTTTGCCGTAAAGGGGAATTTGGATTGCCGCCCCCTGCAGAGCCTGCCTGATTTTCTTTTCTTCCTCGATGATTTCCCGCGGTTTGAAGCGGGGAATGCGCAGAACCTCGAGCGCGCGGGCCTTGTGCGGCAGCTTTTTGATGAAGTCGCGTTCGATCAGCTCTTCGATCAGGGCGTGGATGCCCGATTTCGATTTGATGCCCACCGCCTGTTTCATCTCTTCAAAAGAAGGGCAGCAGCCGTTTTCCTTGATCGAATTGTCGATAAACATCAGCAGCTTGTATTGTTTCGGGGTCAGCATCTTCTTCTTTCCTTCGCGTTTATGGTTTGATTATCTGTTCTACTTTAGTTCTTTGCCGCCGTCAAGCAATTATTAGGTTGAAAAGTTTTCGGCTTTTGTTTATAGTGACGGAAAAACAAACGAGAACTTGAAAAGAACAGGAATTTACCAATGGCAACAGAAACCAACATCCACAGAGAATCCCGCCTGGCAAAACTCAATGCCCTGACGGAAAAAGGCTACAATCCCTATCCGTATTGTTTCAAACCGAATGCTTTTGCCGCCGATTTGCAGGAAAAATACAAAGATCTGCCGGCCGGAGAAAATACCGAAGACCGGGTGACGGTTGCCGGCCGCGCGATGGCGGTGCGCAACAGCGGCATGTTCATTGATTTGAAAGACAAGAGCGGAAAGATCCAGGTTTTCTGCCACAAAAGCCATCTTGACGAGGCCGGGCTGGAACTTTTGAAATGCCTGGACGTCGGCGATCTGGTCGGCGTTTCCGGCTTTGTCCGCCGCACCCCCCGCGGAGAGCTTTCGATTGCTGCCGAAAAGTTTGACATTATCGGCAAATCCCTGCAGCCGCTGCCGGAAAAGTTCCACGGCCTGACCGACATTGAGGCCAGATACCGCCAGCGTTACGTCGACTTCATCATGAACGACGACAGCCGCGAAATTTTCAAAAAACGCTGCCGGATCACTTCGGCCATCCGCCGCTATTTTGAGGAACACGGTTTCCTTGAGGTGGAAACGCCGATGCTGCACCCGATCATGGGCGGCGCCAACGCCAAGCCGTTTGTTACCCATCACAATGCGCTCGATATGGACCTTTATCTGCGCATTGCGCCGGAGTTGTACCTCAAACGTCTGGTCGTCGGCGGGCTGGACCGCGTGTTTGAAATCGGCCGCAACTTTCGCAACGAAGGCGTCGACAAAAAGCATAATCCCGAGTTCACCGCGCTGGAAGCCTATCAGGCCTATGCCGACTATAACGACATGGCCGAGCTTATTCCCGATCTGATTCGCTATGTCTGCGAACAGGTGCTGGGCAAGCCGTCGTTTACTTTTAACGGACAGGAAATCGACGTTTCCCGGCCTTTCCCGCGCAAATCGATCGTCGATCTGGTCAAAGAATATGCCGGCATTGACCTGATGGCGGCTAAAACCGTGGAAGAAGCGCGCGAAATGGCGAAGTCGATCGGTATTGACGCTTCCGAGTGTTCCAACTGGGGCAAAGTCGTGCAGCTGGTGTTTGACGAGAAGGTCGAAGCCAATCTGATTCAGCCGGTGCTGGTCATGGACATGCCGCGCGACGTTTCGCCGCTGGCCAAAACCCACCGGAGCAATCCGCGTCTGGTCGAACATTTTGACGCCTATGCCTGCGGTATGGAACTCGGCTGCGCCTATTCCGAACTTTCCAACCCGCTTGAACAGCGCGCCCGCTTCGACGCCCAGTGCGCCGAACGCGAAGCCGGCGACGACGAGGCTCAGATGCTGGACGAGGACTTTGTCAACGCGTTGGAAAACGCGCTGCCGCCGACCGGCGGAATGGGAATGGGGATTGACCGCCTGGCCATTCTTCTCACCGGTGCGGAAACGATCCGTGACGTTATCGCTTTTCCGACTTTGCGCAACAAATAAAAAATGAAGACGAAGGACGGAAAGGAAAGGCGGACGAAAACGGCGCCGGCAGGCTGGCGCCGCCGGCTGTCGTTTGCCGTCGGCGGTCTGCTGTCGTTTTTTCTGATCGGGCTGTCGGTCCTTTCCGCGGCCGAAAACGGCAATGTTGCGGAGAAAATGCTGCCGGCTGTCGAAGCGGAGAAACTGCCGCCGGCTGTCGAAGCGGAGAAAGTGCTGCCGGCTGTTGAAACGGAAGACGACGGTTATCTGCAAAAGGCTCTGGAACAGGACGAACTGGACGACGACAACCTTTTCCGGCTGGAAGACGCCGTGGTGAGGAGCGAACCTGACGCGCCCCAGCCGCCGGAAAACGACTGGGAAAAAAAGGTGGCTTATATCAACGAGATTGAGCTTCCGTCTCAGGTTATCTATGATTTTTACGAAGAAAAACTGCCGGAAGACGTCATTGACACCGAAGCGCCGAAAAACGTTCACCCGAAAATCAGCGGCATCAAAATCGAAGTCAGCCGCAAACCGCCTTATTTCGGCCGGGAACCGGTAATTGCGATCGTGATCGACGACATGGGCGTCAGCCACCGGCGAACGGCCAACATCAGTTCCTTGGACTATCCGCTGACGTCTTCTTTTCTTACCTATGCTTCAAACTTGCGGCCGCAGATTGCGGCGGCCGAACGGGCGGGGCATGAAATTATTGCCCACCTGCCGATGGAACCCAAGGCCAGCATGAACGTTTCGCCTGACGTTTTGACGGTTAAGATGAACGAAAAACAGGTGGCCGAAGGCTTGAACGGAATGCTTGACAAGTTCCCCGGCATTGCCGGCGTCAACAACCATATGGGCAGCCGCTTTACCGAAGATGCGGAGCGGATGGACGTGGTGATGAAAGAACTCGAAAAACGCGGGCTTTTTTTCCTCGATTCCAAAACCACTCCGCATTCTGCCGGCGAAAAGGCGGCAAAGGACAACCGTGTCCGCTATGTGTCGCGAAACGTTTTTCTCGACAACGAAGACAAGTTCGACTATGTTATGCGCCAGCTTCGTCAGACCGAAGCCATTGCCCGCAAAAACGGGTATGCGGTGGCTATCGGACATCCCAAAGAACAAACTTACAATGCGCTTAAAGTCTGGCTTCCGACTTTAAAAAGCCGCAACCTGCGCCTGGTGCATTTGAGCGAAATCGTCAAAGCGCTTAACTGACGTTTCGTATACCGCTTTGTAAAACTTAAGTGTATATAAGATGTTATGCCGGCCTCAGCCGGTTTGTGTGCGGCAAAAAAACGATCCTTTTTTTGCCGCATGTTCATATCATTGCGAAAAAAACGCCAACATGTTGACAGCTAAAATAAAAATCGCTAATTTGAAAACTAATTTTGCATGGTTTGTTATGACTAAAAAAAGGATCGTTAAATTGCGTCATGCAAACGCGGTACGATTCTTCAAGGAGCTGAAATGAAATTTGACATTATTATTCCGATGGGATGTTACTGTGCTTCGGCGCAGGCTTTGAAAAGCGTTAAAAAGAGAAGTCGTTCGCTGCCTTTTGACTGGGTCGGGCCGCTTTCGTTTGATCAGGCCGTCCGTTTTCTGGAAACCGGATTTGAAGGCTTTTTTGAAAAAGAAGATTTGGTAAAATATGAAAAGGATACCAAGAAAAACGTAGGGTATGTCAATACTCGCAACAATCTGCTTTTTCTGCACGATTTTAAAGAGGTGGCGCATTTTGACGAAGAATACGTGCAGCTGCGCGAAAAGTACGAACGCCGGATCAAACGGATTTATCAGACGATTCGGGATTCGAAAGATATTTTGTATTTGCATGTTCATACGCCGGATATGATGGACCGTCTGCCGGCGGACGAAGAACTGCAAGCCGCCCTGGAACGGCTGCGGAAAATGTACCCGGAAAAGAATCACCGTCTGTTGTTTGTCAATCTGGCGGAAACGGAAGAGGGCAAGACCGGTTTTGAAAAAAGGGAAATCGGCGGCGGCATCGACTATTACGACTGTTATCGTGATCGGGATGCCGCGTTTGACGAGAATTTTCCCGGTTTCGTCTATTTCAAAAAGAACGTGGAAGCGGTTTTGAAAGCGTATAAGGTTCGCAAAAACGTCAAAGACGTCATGAAAAAGTTTGCGTTTAAACTGCTCGACGCCCTGAGCCGTCTTGTCCCCAGCCGGCGCGTCCGTGAAAAAACGAGGATGTTGTACAAAGAATACAAATGATTTTTGAGCTGCCGGCCCTAAACGGGAACGGCAGCCGGTGGATACGGGTATGGAAAGATTCGATTTTATTGTTCCTTCGGGATATTTCTGCGTGACCGGCTATCATTTGCGTCATGCTCGCCTTCACGGAGAAACGCTGCCGTTCGACTGGTTGGACGGAGTGACGCCGGAGTTGTTTGCCGGTTTTCTGGAAAGTCGTTTTCGGGATTTTCTGGAGTTGCCGCAGCTGATTCCGGAAGGGAAAAAAGAAGAAGGAGACGGGCATTATCGTTTCCGCATGCCGAGTGGGGTCGTTTTTGTTCACGACTTTGCCCGTCCGGATCCGGCGGAAGAATTTGCGGGAGTAAAACAGAAATACGACCGCCGCATCAAAAGGCTGTTTGACAAAGCGGCAAAGGCCCGGAGCATATTGTTCGTGCATTGCGGCCGGAAAGAAGCCGACGCGGTCAGCCTGCAAAATATTTACAAGCGTTTGCAGGCGCTGTTTCCCGACAAAAGGGTGAAATTTTTGTACGTGCGTCTGATTGACGGCAAAAAAGGGTTTGATTATGTTTCCCGATCGCCGGAAATTGATGTGGTTGACATGGAATTTGGCACCAACAGCGATCCGAAGCAGTTTTGGATCGGCAATACCGGTGTTTTTAATCGTATGTTGTCCGCCTACCGTTTGACGTTTGCGGCGCGCATCCGGTTTTGGATCAATCGCCGGAAACGGAAATTCAGCAAAAATTATGACCGGATGTGAACGTGCCGTCGTTCGTCTGATGTAAAAGCTCTCTTTTTCGGGGGCTTTTGGTTTTGACGGGGCGGTTTTCCGCCGGGAAGGCCGGCTGTTTGTCTTATTTTGTGTTCTGACTTGGTTTGCTGCCCGTTTGATGTCGTTTGTTCGGAATTTGCTTAAAAAAGTCGGAATGAAAAAACGGCAAAAAGAAAAAGCCTTGAAACAAATCAAGGCTTTTCAATTTGGTAGGGGTAGTCAGACTCGAACTGACACGGCCTGAGGCCACAAGATTTTGAGTCTAGCGCGTCTACCAGTTCCGCCATACCCCCGTAAAACAACCAACAAATAACCGATAATTTTGCAAACGTCAACATTTTTTTTACCAAGCTTTGTTATTTTAAATCATCTGGACAATATCAGCGGAGGGCAGGTTTTGCAAAAAGCGGAAGAAAAGGCGGTTGCCTGTTATCAAAGCGGGAATTTTGCGGCGGCGCTTCGTTCTTTTTTGAACGTTCTGGCCGAAGACCCGAAACGCGAGGACATTCTCGTTTATATCGCCAATTGCTACGACGGGCTGGGGCAGAAGGAGGAAGCGGTCGCATATTATCGCAAGGCGTTGAAGGCGAACAAAAAGTCGGATATTGCCGCCGCCAACCTGGCAATTATTTTTTATGAACTGCAGGATTACGCGGAAGCTCAGAACGCCGCCGAGCGGGCGCTGAAAATCAATCCGCGGAATGCGTCCGCGCTTTCGGTGATGGGCAATCTGCGTTATCGCAAAAAAGATTTTGACGGGGCGTTGAAATTTTATCAGCGGGCGATGGAAACAAAACGCGATTTCTATACCGCGGTGCTGAACGCCGCCTCCATTTATTTTGAACGCCGCGATTTCAACACCGCCTATTTTTATGCCAAACGCACCGTACAGTCGCATCCGGATTCCCTTGAAGCGCAAAATCTGCTGGCCGGGGTCTGCATTGAACTCGGCCGCTCCGACGAAGCGATTTTGATTTTGTCGGAACTGTACGAAAAAAATCCCGAAGATTGCTGGCTTTGCAACCTGCTTTCGCAGGCCTTTCAGCAGAAAAAGGAATATGACCGCGCGCTGGAAATGGGCTGGCGGGCGGTGGTGCTGTCCAAAGGCGACAACGACCAGCAGATCAACTTCGGCTATCTGTTGTATGAAATTGCGGTTGAGAGCCCGGCAACCGACGTTCTTTCCCATGCCCGCCGCTGGCAGCGCGAATATCCCGACAACCCGATCGTCAGGCATATGACCGGCGCCATGCTGAACGCCGGTCACGTCAGCCAGATCAACAGCGTTTACGTGCGCGACATTTTTAACGCTTTTGCCGACGATTTCGAGAATGTGCTCGGCAGTCTGGACTATGCGGTGCCGAGCCTGATGGCGGAGGCGTTGGAAGCGCTGGCGCAAAACGTCAGGCTCAAGAAAATGAAGATTCTGGACGCCGGCTGCGGCACCGGCCTGTGCGGAGCCTATTTGAAAAAATATGCGAAATTCCGCGGCCTGGACGGCGTGGACCTGTCGGAAAAAATGCTGGAAGTCGCCCGCCGCAAAAAACTTTACACCCGCCTGTACAATCAGGACTTAAGTCAGTTTTTGTCCCGGCACGAAAACGGTTATGACCTGATCAATGCCGCCGACGTGTTTACCTATTTCGGCGAACTCGGCAGCGTCTTTGTTTTGATGTTTGACGCTTTGAAGCCGGGAGGGCGGATTTTGTTCAGCGTCAGTGAAAATTCTCATAACAAAGACGATTATTTTCTCCATCTGTCGGGACGTTTTCTGCACAGTAAAAGTTACGTCGAAGAAGGTTTGAAAAAGCGCGGTTTTATCATTGAAAAGTTAAACCGCGTCAAGCTTCGCAACGAAGGGGAAGCGGAAGTCTGGGGCTGGATCGTGATGGCCCGCAAACCCTGAAAAAAAACAGAATGAAAGCCGTTTGCCAAAAAAATCAAAAAAGGAAAAAGCAAAAATAAAAACCTCTCTTTGACGAGAGGTTTTTTAGCTCGAAAGTGTCCTGAATCAAACTTACTTTTTAGCAGTTTTTTTCGGGGCTGCTTTTTTCGCGGAAGCAGATTTGCAGGAAGTCGATTTTGCGGAAGAAGACTTCGAGCAGCAGCATTTGCCGCCGTTCAGCTGTTCAACCGCCATCATCCAGAATTTTTCGTCCTGACCCTGCGGGCATCCGGCGTTCTGCCAGATGTAGTAGGCTGCTTCTCTGATAGCGTTTTCATTATAATTTACCATCACTTACTCCAAATAAAAAAGTTCGGTTAACATCATCTAATATACATACAAAATTTTATCCGTCAATATGTAATCTCATACAAAATCAATAATTAACCGGCGATAAAATTTTTTAACCAAATAAAAATGTCTTTGTGGTGTAATTTGCTTGCAATTCTATAGATAAGAAACTATAGATAGATTTAAAGAGCCACGCTTTTTTTTAGTTCAAATTTAGAGGTTATTATATGGAAAATTTATTATCCGACGCAGAGATGGAAGCCGTCATCGACGGCGATCACGGCAATGTTTTTGCCGTGCTTGGCATACACCGCGACAAAGGCAGCAAAAACGTGTTTATCCGCGCTTTTCAGCCGCATGCGAAATCAATTGAGGTGATCGGCCGCGACGGCGTTTCGCGCGGTATGATGAACCGCCTTGACGAACGCGGTTTTTTCCAGATCAACCTCGGCGCCGGCGACAATTTTTCCTACCGGTTCAAAATCGAAAACGACCGCGGCGAGTTTTACGAGGCGGAAGACACTTATCGGTTCCGGCCGACGCTCGGCGACATCGACGTCTATCTCTTAGGCGAGGGCAGCCATCTGGAAATGTACAAGAAACTGGGCGCTCACGTTTGCGAACAGGACGGCGTCAAAGGTGTCAGCTTCGCCGTCTGGGCGCCGAACGCCAAACGCGTTTCGGTGGTCGGCAATTTCAACAACTGGGACGGCCGCACCTGCGTCATGCGCAAATATCCGACCTGCGGCGTGTGGGACATTTTCGTCCCCGGTCTGGGCGAGGGCGAAGTTTACAAATACGAAATCAAAACGCAGCAGGACTATATTCTCACCAAATCCGACCCGGTCGGCTTTTATGCCGAAAAACGTCCGCATAACGCGTCGATCGTCTATGACCTGAACCATTACCGCTGGAACGACGAGGAATGGATGTCTCATCCCGACCGCCACAACCGCCTTACGGGGCCGATGTCGATTTACGAAGTGCATGCCGGTTCCTGGCGGCGCAAAGGCGAAAACGGCGGCGAGTATCTGACTTATCGCGAAATGGCGGATACGCTGGTACCCTATGTGACCAACATGGGTTTTACCCATGTCGAGTTTCTGCCGCTGGCCGAACATCCGCTTGATGCTTCCTGGGGGTATCAGGTGGTCGGCATGTTTGCGCCTACCAGCCGCTTCGGCACGCCGGACGACCTGCGTTATCTGATCGACAAGTTCCATCAGTCGGGGATCGCGGTGATCATGGACTGGGTTCCCGCCCATTTTCCGAAGGACGGGCACGGCCTGTGCGAATTTGACGGCACCCATTTGTACGAACACGCCGATCCGCGCAAGGGCGAGCACAAAGACTGGGGAACCAAGATTTACAACTACGGCCGCACCGAAGTTTTCAACTATCTGTGCACCAACGCGCTTTACTGGCTGAAGGAATATCACATCGACGGGCTGCGGGTGGATGCGGTGGCTTCGATGCTTTATCTCGACTATTCCCGCAATCCCGGCGAATGGATTCCGAACATTTACGGCGGCAATGAAAATCTGGAGGCGATTGCCTTCCTGCGGCGGATGAACGAACTGGTTTACGGGCTCAATCAGGGAGCCTGCACCTGCGCCGAAGAGTCCACTGCCTGGCCGATGGTTTCCCGCCCGACTTCGATGGGCGGTCTCGGCTTCGGCTACAAATGGAACATGGGCTGGATGAACGATACCCTGAAATATATCAGCAAGGATCCGATTTACCGTCAGTATCATCACGGCATGCTGACGTTCGGCCTGCTGTATGCCTTTAACGAAAATTTTATTCTGCCGATTTCCCACGATGAAGTGGTTCACGGCAAGGGGTCGATGCTATGCAAAATGCCGGGCGACGAATGGCAGAAGTTTGCCAACCTGCGCGCCTATTACGGCTTTATGTATACCCATCCGGGCAAAAAGCTGCTGTTCATGGGCTGCGATTTCGGTCAGGACTGGGAATGGAACTATGACGAAAGCCTGCGCTGGCACCTGCTCGATTATCCGATGTATAAGGGAATGCAGAACTGCGTCCGCGACCTCAACCTGATGTACAAGGGCAATCCGCCGCTTTATGAAATCGATTTCGACTACCGCGGTTTCGAGTGGCTGGATCATGCCAACGCGGCCGACAGTGTCATTTCTTATATTCGTAAAGGCGAAACGCCGGGCGACTATCTGATCGTTGTCTGCAACTTTACTCCCGTCGTGCGCGAAGATTACCGGGTCGGCGTGCCGGAAAACTGCGGTTATCAGGAGATATTCAACAGCGACGACAAAAACTACTGGGGCAGCGGCGTCAAAAACGACGGCGTCCGTTATGCCGAGCGGCAGGAATGGAACGGCAAGCCCTATTCGATAAAGCTCACGCTGCCGGCATTGTCGACCGTTGTCATCAAACCGGTCAGATAGTATATAAAAGAGCCGGGAGGAGAAACGATGAGCAGTTTTAAGATACAACCGGGAACGCCTTATCCGCTGGGCTCTCACTATGACGGCAGGGGCGTCAATTTCGCGCTTTTTTCCGCCCATGCGACCAAAGTGGAACTGTGCCTGTTCAACCAAAACGGCACCGAAGAGGTTTCGCGGATCGCCGTTACCGTCAACGACAACAACGTCTGGCATGTTTATGTCGGCGGACTCAAGCCCGGGCAGATATACGGCTACCGCGTTTACGGCCCCTACAAGCCGGAGGAGGGGCATCGTTTCAATCCCAACAAGCTGCTGTTTGATCCCTACGGCAAAAAGCTGAGCGGCAAACTGATCTGGCACAAGGCGATTTTCGGTTATAATCCCGACAGTCCGGACAAAGACCTTTCCTTCAACGAGTTGGACAGCGCGCCCTATGTGCCCAAATCGGTGGTGGTCGAGGACCGTTTCGACTGGGAAGACGATATCCGTCCGGCATACGGTTTTAACGAAAGCGTTTTATACGAAACGCATGTTCGCGGTTATACCAAACTGCACCCGCAGGTTCCCGACCGGCACCGCGGCACCTTTCTCGGCCTTTGCGCGCCGGCGGTGGTGTCTTATCTGAAAAATTTGGGGATCACCGCGGTGGAGCTGCTGCCGGTGCACGCCTTTTTCGGCAACCGGCACAAAAAGGGCTTTCCCCGCGACAATTACTGGGGCTACGAGAGCTGCAGCTTTTTTGCGCCGGAACAGTCTTATCTGGCCTGCGACGATTTGGACGAGTTCAAAAAAATGGTGAAGCTCTATCATCAAAACGGGCTGGAAGTGATTTTGGACGTGGTCTACAACCATACCGCGGAAGGCAACCAGATGGGGCCGACGCTCTGTTACCGGGGGATTGACAACGCCTCCTATTACATGCTCAATTCGGAAAACAAGCGCTATTATTACGACAGCACCGGCTGCGGCGCTTCGTTCAATGCCGAAAACCCTTATGTGCTTCAGCTGATTACGGATTCCCTGCGTTACTGGACGGAAGAAATGCATGTCGACGGCTTCCGCTTTGACCTGGCGACCACGCTCTGCCGGAGAAAAGGCGGTTTTACCGCCGAAAGCGGATTTTTGTACGCCGTCCGTCAGGATCCGGTTTTGAAAAACGTCAAATTGATTGCCGAACCATGGGACGTGGGCGACGGCGGTTATCAGCTGGGCGCGTTTCCGCCGGGCTGGAGTGAATGGAACGACCGCTTCCGCGACGTGGTCCGCCGTTTTTGGAAAGGCGACCAGTATCAGACGGCGGAACTGGCCAGCCGCATTTCCGGTTCGAGCGATATTTTTAACTACCACAACCGCGATATTTGGAGCAGTCTTAATTTTGTAACCGCACACGACGGCTTCTGCCTGAACGACCTGGTCAGCTACAATGTCAAGCACAACGCGGCCAACGGCGAGGACAACCGCGACGGCACCAATGCCAACTGGAGCTGGAACTCCGGCGAAGAAGGCGAAACCGACAATCCGTCGGTTGTTGCCAACCGCCGCTGCCGCGCCAGGGCGATCATGGCGACCCTGCTTTTGTCGGTAGGCACGCCGATGCTGTTTGCCGGCGACGAGTTTCTGCATACCCAGATGGGCAACAACAATCCCTATTGCCAGGACAATGTGCTGACATGGCTGTGTTGGGAGGCCGTTGACGGCGACGATGCCGAGTTTACCGAATTTGTCCGCCGGCTGATCGCTCTCCGCCGCAAATTGAAAATTTATGAGAAAAAACGTTTCTTTACCGGCAAGTACGGACCGGACGGGATCAAAGACATGGTTTGGTACAACGAGAACGGAAAAGAATTTGCCGACGCCGACTGGTACGACGGCAACCGCAAGGCTTTGTCGTACTGCGTTTACCGCAACGGCCGCTTTGTCCTAGGCATTTACAATGCCGGCGCGGCGGAAACGGAATGGAAGCTGCCGCTGCTGGGCAGAGGGATGAAATGGAATTTGCTGCTGGACACTTCGGAGAAGTTCGTCAGCCGGAAAAAAATCGCTTCCGGAGGCACAATTACGGTGCCGGCGTGGAGCGTTTTGTTGTTTGAAATTAAAAAATAGGGGGAAAACATCATGGATGAAAAGTTGCGCGAACTGGCCGACCGCCTGGGCATTGCCACCGCTTACACCGATTGCGGGTTGAAAGCCGCCTGCCACGAGGTGAGCGACGAAACGGTGCGTTTTTTTGCCGGCGTTCTGGGATATAAGGCCGGCAGCGGCGAAGAAATCGCCCGCTCTCTCCGCGCTTTGGACAACCGCCGCTGGCAGACGGCGTTGGAACCCGTTTACGTTATTCCCCGAAGCCGCAAGGTTTTTGACGTCGTGGTCCCCGAAAACGAAATTGAAGGCGATTTCGGCCTTTCCGTCGTCAGCCGGCAGACAGGCGAAAAGTCGGAGGTTTCCTTTGTCGTCGTTACCCTGCCGGAAAGGCGGACGGTCGGCAAAAAAACGTACGGCCGGCTGGAAATTGAGATTACCTCCGACCTGGCGGTCGGTTATTACGACGCCGAACTGAGCGTCGGCGAAAACTCGTACCGGACGCTGCTGGCGATAGCGCCGGAAAAATGCTGGCAGCCGGAAGGCTGGGACAAAATGCGCCTGTGGGGCTACTGCGTGCAGCTTTATTCTCTCCGCAGCCGCCGCAACTGGGGGATCGGCGACTTTACCGACCTGTGCAATTTTGTCGGCATGTGCCGGAAAAGCGGCGCCGACATTATCGGCCTCAATCCGGTCAACGTGCTCGGCCACTGTTTTCCCGAGGAGGCCAGTCCTTATTCTTCGGTCAGCCGTCTGTTTTTGAATCCGATTTATATCGATGTTGAAAGCGTGCCCGAATTCCGGCCGGAAGACCGCTATCAGGCAGAGGCGGAAATTGCCGACCTGAACGCTGCGGACACGATTGACTACGGCCGCGTCTATCCGCTTAAGATGAAGGTTTTGCAGACGCTTTACCGGCGGATGAAGGAAGACCCGGAACGGATGAAGGCGTTTGACAAATTCTGCCGCCGCAAGGGAGAGGATCTGGACAATCTGGCGACTTTTCAGGCTTTGTACGAGGACAAGTGGCAGGATCACTGGGGAGGCTGGCGCGCCTGGGAAAAGGAATATCGCAAACCCGGCACCGCCGCGGTTAAAAAATATCAAAAACAGCAGGCCGACCGGCTGGGCTTTTTCAAGTTCCTGCAGTTTGAGGCCGACCGTCAGCTGCAAAAGGTTACGGACTGCGTCCGCGAAGCGGGGCTGAAAATCGGCATTTACCGCGACCTGCCGGTCGGCGTCGGCCGCGACAGCGCGGAAGTGTGGGGCGACGAAGGCCTCTATCTGCGCGAAAGCGGCGCCGGCGCGCCGCCGGACGCGTTTTTTCCGACCGGGCAAAAGTGGAATTTGGGCGCGTTTAATCCGTTTGAACTGAAAGCCCGCGCCTATCAGCCGTTTATCAAAATTATCCGCGCCGCCGCGGAAGGGGCGGGAGCGCTGCGCCTGGATCACGTGATGAGTCTGATGCGTCTGTTTGTCATGCCCGAGGCCGACGGCAAACAGGGAACGTATATCATGTATAATTTTGAAGATATGCTGGGCATCGTCGCCATCGAGAGCCACTTAAACCGCTGCATGATCGTCGGCGAAAGCATCGGTAACGTGCCGGAAGGTTTTCTGGACAAGATAGCCGCCAAAAACATCATGTCGATGAGCGTCCTCTGGAGCGAGCGCTGGGACGCCGGCTGGGGAGATTTCAAATCGCCCTACCAGTATCCGGAAAACGTGGTGACTTCCGTCGGCACCCACGACATGCCGCCGCTTAAGATGTGGTGGTTCGGCTACGATATCGCGCTTTCGCGCAAACTCGGCATTATCGGAAGCGATCAGGAAATGCATGACAACTACCATAAGCGCGAAGCCGACCGCTGGAAGCTGCTGAAAGCGATGGACGAAAATCAGGTCTGGCCGGAAGACAACCGCCGCCACGGAGACTATCTGTACGGCGAAGGCTATCCGGAGGGGCTGGAAGAAGCCGTCCACCGTTTCATGGCCAAAAGCAATGCCAAAATCTTTCTGGTGCAGCCGGAAGATATTTTCCAGGTGGAAAAACTGCAAAACCTGCCCGGCACCGATCGTGACAAATATCCGAACTGGCGGCTGAAACTTCCGGTTAATCTGGAGGATATGGAAAACACGCTGGCCTATTACCGCAACATTGCGGCTGTCAAAAAAGAAAGATAGGCAAAAGGAATGGTTGTCGAAAATAAGGAAATCCGGCTGGTGGCATCCGATCTTGACGGCACGTTGCTCGATTCTGAGAAGCGTCTGCCTGAAGGTTTTTTGCCGCTTTTGGAACAATTGCTGGCACGCGGGGTTTGTTTTGTCGCCGCCAGCGGCCGCCAGTATTTTAACATGCTGGAATATTTTAAAACGCTCGGCGAACGGATATACTTCATTGCCGAAAACGGAGGAGTGGTTTATTATCGGGGACGGATCGTCATGGTCCGCGACATGGAAACCGAGCTTTGGCAGGCGGTTGTGGCGGACGTTGCGGCCAAAAGGGCAGGGCGCGTCATTTTAAGCGGCGGCAAAAGCGCTTATGCGGCGGCGGAAGATATGAAAGACGAAAATTTTGCCCGGAACGTCAATCGTTTTTTTGCCCGCGCGACGGTAGTGGAAAAACTGGAGCCTGCCGCGTTTGACGACGGCATTTGCAAGGTGGCGGTGTTTGCCGAAAATGCTTCGGAAACGCTGACTTATCCTGCCTTGCGGCATTTTTCCACCCGGGCGAACGTGGTTCTTTCCGGTCCCGACTGGGTGGATATTATGGATTTGAACGTCGGCAAAGGCAATGCGCTTTCCTTTATTCAGGAAAAACTCGGCATTGACCGGGAAGAAACGATGACCTTCGGCGATTATCTGAACGACGTTTCTCTGCTTGAAAACAGCGCCTGTTCTTATGCGATGAAGAACGCTCATCCCGACCTGAAAAAGATTGCCGCGGCCATTGCGCCCGGTAATGACGAAGGCGGCGTGATGAAAGTGCTGGAACAGGCTTTTTTTTGACAGATAAAAAACGTTTTTTTAAGAAAGGCGAAAAACCGGCGTTTGCCGTTTTTTTTATATGCGGAAAGATGCCGACAGGAACGGAAAATGCCCGAAAATTATCAAAATATCAGAGGATTGCAATATTTTTTGAGAAACTGAAAGCCGTATCAAAAAAAGGATCGTTATTTTGATACAGAATAATAGTATACCTTTTGTCTTAACAATACAATAAAATTCCGTTTTTATCAAGCAGTTAGTTTCCTTTTTCAAAATTGCGGACACGCTTAATTAAAACGATCGTTTTGCTTCGGCAGAACGGGAAGAACAGCTTTTTGAAAGAAAGGGAAAAGGTTAGAATGTTAAAACCCAAGACTATATTTTCATTTGCGCTTTTGGCGGGAACATTTTTAACGTTTCCGTCAGCGGCAAAAGACATCACGGAATGGACGGAAGGAATAGAGAACGGCCGCGGGGAAACCATTGACAACATCAAGATAAACGTAGACGGAGAATATTCCCTGATTTACAACCGGGGACAAATCGGCAATATCGAAAGCACGTTTACGAACAACTATGAAGTCATTAGAAACTATGGCGAGATCGGCACCGTTCGTTCTGTTTTCAAAAACAATGAAGGAAGCGTTCAAAACTATGGTTTGATAGAACAAGTTGCCGGCAGTGTTTTCGAGAACAACATCAACAGCTATGGCGGCGGAGCGATCGCTTCGACAGGCGGCGGTTATATCGGCAAGATTGTTGACAGTACGTTTACCGGCAACACCGTTTATGAACTGGGTCCGATGGAAATAGACGAACAGGAAAGGTATGACGTCGGTCAAGGCGGCGCGCTTTATCTTGAGAATCCGTTTATTCCGCAGGCGGGAAGTTTCAAGGCTGACGATCTGTCGGTAACCCATATTGTCAACAGCACTTTCAAGGACAATCATGCGGCAGCCGGCGGAGCAATTTTCTCCAGCCAGTGGCTTGATATTGAGGGCAGCGTGTTTGACGGCAACTATAATCAGACACGGGACGAATACGGTGCCGGCGGCGCAATCGCTTTCCGGACGGAAGAAACGCAGGTAGCACCTACTGAAGTATTGCCGGAACCGGAAGAACCGTTTTATGCCGGAGAACACAACATCAGCAACAGCCGGTTTGAGAACAACCGCTCAAGCGGCTTCGGCGGCGCGATTGCCGGCATGGTTAACGAGTATACCAACCAGACTTACGGCATCAATGTTAAAGGCAGCACCTTTATCAACAACAGTGCCAAAGACGGCGGTGCAATCTACCTTCAGTCTGCCTTGTCAAGAAACAATATGGAAGTGTTTGAGAACGCTTTCCTTGACAGCCGCGTTTTGGTGGCAAAAGCGACGATAAGATACGGTGATCAGGAAAAAAGTGTTTATCTGGCCTTGGATGGTGACAAAGGCGGCGATCCAATGACGGCGGCCGAATTTGACCAATATGTCAGAGAGGGCGGCAAATTCGCGGTTGTGGATGGAATCACGGCAGCCAATGATGAGGAAGGCTATCAGGAACTTGTTGCGCAATTTGAAGAATTGATGACGCAAGCTTCCGGATATATTCTTGACGGTTTAAATAATTATCGCGATTCGCAGATTTCCGTTCCCGGTATGATGTCCAAACTGACGGTCGTCAACTCCAGCTTTATCAACAACAAAGCTTCGGGCAAAGGCGGCGCCGTTTACGGCAGCGACGTCAGGATCGTTGCCGACAACGGTGAAAGCCGTTTTTCCGGCAACACCGCCGGCGGCAAGTCCAACGCCGTTTATGTTGACGGTATCATTCACTTGGAAAAGACCGGCGGCATGTATGAGCAGCAGGCACCGTCTTATGATGTTTCGGTATCGGCGGAAAATCCGATTAAAGGTCAGTTGACGTTGGAATCGGTCAACCGCGGCCGGATTGTCTTTGACGACGGTATTGACGGCGAGAACTACAACATTGACGTTTTTGGTGACGGCACCGGTTATGTCAAATTCAACAATGCGGTTGAGAACGTCAACCGCTTTGCCATGAACGGCGGCGCCGTCGTTCATCTCGGCTTAAACGGACGCATTTACGCGCAGGACTTCGTCAGCGGCTCCTCTTCCGCCTATGCGCGTACCGGCGCGCAAAAGCCGCTCCTCACCGTTGACGTGATGGTCGACCGGGAAAACAACACCGTTCACAGCGGCGCCATCCATGTGAACGGAGACGTTGCCGGTGAAACCAACGTACTGGTCAACGCTTTGAACCCCGACGTGCTCGACAACAAAAAAGACGCCGTCGTGCCTTTCCTTTTCGCCCCCAACGACAATGAGGAAACTTCCGCCGTCTTCAACGTTTCCCGCGTGATCGGCAGCCCCTACATGTGGCATGCCGGCAAGAACGTCGCCGGAACGCCGGAAAGCGGCAACGTCTGGTACCTGTCGCTGACCGATACCCTTAACCCCGAGTTCGGCAAGACCGACCCCGAAGTTGCGCCGGAAGTGACGGCCTATATCAGTCTGCCTTCGGCCGGTCTGGAACAGGTTCGCGGCCTGCGCGACACGCTGGAACAAAAGACGGCTTTCTGTAAAGAAGGCGCCTGCGCCCGCGACGCAAAAGCCGACCGTCAGCTGTGGGTTGACAGCGGTTACCTGAGCTCGACGGTTGACAAACCGGCCGAATTTGACGCCGACATCTGGGGCGTCACCGCCGGCGGCGATCTGCAATATGACGCTAACAACCGTCTGGGCGTGTTTGCGGCTTATCGTCAGGGCGACTATGACGTCAGCGGCAAGGGAAGCAAATATCGTTCGACCGTCGGTTCGGAACTTGACATCGACAGCTGGCTCGGCGGTTTATACTATCGCTTTGAGCAAAACGACTGGTACGCGTTTGCGACGGTTTACGGCGGTCTCCAGAAAGCGGACCTCAAAACCGACGACGGTATCGTCAACACCGACAGCGACGGGACGTTGTGGAGCATCGGCGCGGAAGGCGGGCGAAAGTACGGCCTGAGCGAAGCGCTGACGCTGGAACCGAGCTTCGGCGTCTTTTATACGCAGTCGGAGTTTGACGACATTCGCGACAGCGCGGGCAAGACGGCGTCGTTTGACAGCCTGAAACAGCTTGAAATCGAAACGGCGGTTAAACTGGAATACCGTCTGTGCCAGAACGATCTGACGTCGGTCGTTTATATCAAGCCGGGACTGATCCAGACGATCACGGACGGAGACGAAGTGCTGATCAGCGGATTGGGCAAGACGGAAGCTTACCACGACCAGCTTTTGGGGCGGATTGAACTCGGCGCGCGCTTCGGTGTCACGGAAAGTCTTTCCGGTTACGGTTGGGCAAACTATACGTTCGGTTCAAGCTACGGTGCCGCCGCCGTCGGCATCGGCTTAAACTATGCGTTCTGACCGCAGACGTTTGCCGCCGGCAGCGGCCTAAAAACCGCAAGCCGATCAAACGCAAAAATCTCCCCGCAAAAGCGGGGAGATTTTTTAGCGATAAAACGAAACAACCTTAAAAAAAACCCCGAAACTTTACGTTCCGGGGTCAAATTGTAAATGTTTGTCAAAAGGACTTTTCACGCATACTTCCTTCCGCACCGCGAAAAGAAGCTTTCCAAGAGAGCTGCAGGCCGTTTTTCTTTTCTTCCGCGAAGACAATCATCACTTCAGGGAAAGAGAAGTATTAGCCGTCTTACTGCCGTTGTTTACGGCGTAGGAGATCGTAATCCGGTTACCGGTAATTTTGTAACTCTGAGCGCCCGGCGTCGGCGTTACGTCTTCGCCAATACCCAAAGTTACCGCATTCTTTTCCATAACCGTATGATCCCAGGCAGAACTTTTGCCGGCATAGATCCAACGACCGCTGACAACCGTAACTTTCGCCGGCTGCCATTTGTTTGCACCCCAAACGCCGCTGTATGCGCCGGAAATACAAGTTTCGACGCCGTTCTTTGCCGCTACGGATTCATCAAAAGCATAACACAGGTTCATGTCCACTTTGCCGTTCGGTGCCATGACCACGCCGTTTTCATAAGTGAAAACGATCATGTCCATAAACTTGGCGCCGACACTTTGCTGAACGCGCGTATACTTTGCAGACTTGGGACTTCCCAGCCAGCTCGGCGTATCACGGTCTTCGCTTACGAAAACCCGCAATTCTGCCTCGCCCGCCGCACTTGCCGGATAACCGTTGAACATGGCGCTCATGGTATGAACATAGTTCTTGCGGTCATAGATCCTGCCGTTTTCGGTCAGCCGGCTCATATCGCTCAGCTTAAATCCGTTGTCGGCAAGGTTCTCATATTCGGCATAGGGCATGTTGTGAGTCAGCGGAGAATAAATCGCCTTTTGGTAAGACAACGTAAACACCCGGTTGAACTTGTCGTTGGCAACCGTATAGGTGCGCTGGTATGTCATCACCTTAAAGTCGCCGACGGTTTGCGTTCCCGTCAGTTTTTCACCGCCTGTCGACGGAGCGGAAGCAATCAGATTGAAGTTTTCCAAAACCTTGGTGATTTTGGCCGGCGCCGTGATCGAGTTCTTCAGGTTCACCGATTTGGTATACACCTTTTCGCCCGATACGGACCAGATTTCCTTAATCTTGATCCAGCTCTTGGTGGTAGAGGCATCGATATAGTCTTTGCCGTCTTCCACGATCGTACGCTCTTTCAGTTCGTCATTGACTTCTACCCACAATTCGGCTTCGCCGACGGCGCTCACATCACGGCCGTTGAACCTTGCGCCCATGGTGTGCGCATAGCTCTTGCGGTCGTAAGTTTTGCCGCCGCTGACCGTTTGCGACAGATCCGCCGTTTCAAAACCGTTGTCGGAGATGTTTTCGTATTCCGGGTTCGGCATGTTATGCTTAAGCGGATCGTAAACAGCCCGTTGGTAACTGAGGGTGAAAACACGGTCAAAACGATTGTTGGCCACCGTATAGGTGCGCTGATAAGTTTTTACCGTGAAATCGCCGACGGTTTCGGTCTTAAGCAGGCTTTCACCGGCCAGAGAGGGCGTTGCGGAGGCCAGCGCAAAACTCGGCAAAATCTTGGTAACTTTGGCCGGAGCCGCAATACCGTTGGTCAAATCGACCGATTTTACATAAGTCTTTTCGCCGGACACGGTCCAGATTTCCTTAATCTTAATCCAGGATCTGGTGGTGTTGTCATCCACATAGTCCATACCGTCTTCAATGATTTCCTGACTGGTCATGATGTCCGAGGCCAAAACCCGCAATTCGGCTTCCGCTTTGGCTTCCGCCGGATGACCGTTAAAGCTGGCGCCGATCGAGTGCGTGTAGCTCTTGCGGTCGTAAGTCTTGCCCTCTTCGGTGATCTGCGTCATGTCCGCGGTTGCAAATCCGTTGTCGGCAACACTTTCGTATTCCGCAAACGGCATGCTGTGATCCAGCGGATTGTAAAACGCACGTTGGTAAGACAACGTAAATATACGGTTAAACTTGTCGTTGCCGACCGTATAAGTCCGCTGATAAGTCCTTACCGTAAAATCGCCGACAGTCTCAGTTTCCGCCAAGACTTCATCGCCAAGGACAGCCGATATCTGGTTTAAGGTAAAGTCTTCCAAAATCTTGATCACCTTGGCCGGGGCATTGATGCCGTTGGTCAGGTTAACCGATTTCGTATACACTTTTTCGCCCGATACGGACCATACTTCCTTGATCTTGATCCATGACCTGGTCGTCGTCGCGTCGACATATTCCATGCCGTCTTCGACAATCACTTGGCTTTCCAGCTTGTCTTCCGCTTTCTTGTGCAATTCGACTTCGGCAACGGCTTCGGCCGAGTTGCCGTTGAAAGTAGCACCGATGGTGTGGGTGTAGAGCCGGCGCTCGTAATTGTCCTTTTCCGACATTTCCGTCAGTTTAAATCCCTTGTCCGTGATGTTTTCGTAAGCGCGGGACGGCATCTCAAACTCTTTTCCGTCAACCTTCAGGACCGCAGTTTCCCAGAACGGGGTGAACACCTTGTCAAACAAATCGCATCCGACCGTATAATCGAGCGTATGCGCAGTAACCGTGATGTTGCCCTCGGTACGGGTACCGCTGACGACGGTTTCGCCGGAAACGGCGTTTTTCTTTTCCAGTTCAAAGCTTTCTACCGTACGGATTTCGTACGCCGGAGCGCCGATACCGTTCTTTAGGATCACTTCGTATCTGGAAACGACGGAACCCGACTGGCTGTAGGTACGCGTGATCTCAACCCAGCTTTTGGCCGTGGTCGAAGACAGCGTTTCATAGCCTTCGTCGGTTTTTGAGGTACTCTGCAAAACATCGTCCGCATCCATTGCCAGACGTTCATACCCTCTCTCTATGCTGCTGCCGCCCATAAAGGCAACTTTGTAGCTTGAAGTCGAGAGATAATAATGAACCTTGTCCTTGATGCCTTCGTCGACAACGCTGATACCGCCGTCTTCAAAAGCAACGCTGCCGTTTGCTGCCGGAAAAACAACCTTCTTGCCCCAGAGCGTCATCTCCGCATCCAGGTAGCTAATGGTGATGTCTTTCAGATACCCGGTCATTTCATGACGATAGGTCTTGACCGTCTTGGTATAAGACACGCCTTCCGCTTCCCAGTTGCCGGAGTTGCTGCCGGTTTCGGCAAAGCTTACCGACGACACTTCGGGCTTGTTCACTTTGATCGTATCCAAGGGCGAAATCTCGAAATTTACGCCGCCCAAAGGCACAATCACCGTGGTGTCCTGCCTGATGCCGTTGACATCTTTCGAGGCCGTCACCTTACCGTTTTCGCTGTCGCGGGTCACGGTAATGGTCACTTCCGTGTTGGTGTCGGGACCGCTATCAGGCTCCACATTAAGACTAAACTCTTCCAGCGCTTTGTCACATGACGTGAACATGGCTAAAGTCAGCATTATGGCAAATGCAACAATGCTGTAAAAGACATTTCTCTTTTCCATATTTTTGTTTTTAAAAGTTATTTGATTATTTTTTTAGGAAATATATAGAAAAATTGCTTCTGCAGGTCTCCCGATGCTTGAAAAATCATTTTCATCAGAGACATTTACAATGATAATCAATGTAATAACAGAATAATTTTTGTCGTTTATACTGTACCATAAAAGAATTAAAACCACAACTTATTTTTGACTGAAAACGGCATATTTTTTCTATTTTGTCTAAAAATATTGATAGACGGCGAGTCCGCAGGCGAATCTCCCCTTTCCTCTTGTTGATAAAATCCGCTTTGCCATCCCGAAAACAGTCCTCTTTTATATTCCGCCGGCGGTTCTTTTGCGCATTCCGTGAGCACCCTTTACCATCCCGCAAACAAACACAACCCCTGTCAGTCGGCTTACAAGCGGCCGCTTCCGTCCTCTCTTTGCCTCTGTCACCCTGCGAACGCGGAAACAAACCCATATTGTCATTCCGTCCCGGTTCGGGAGCTTATAAGAGAAAAAAGGATGGAGGCGGCGGCTCGCTGCTTTGGCACCCTGCCCCGGTTCGGGAGCTTGAGGGGAAAAAGCAAAGAAAGGGGAAAAAGAAGGAAGGGAGGAAGAAAGGAAAACAAACACCGAAACAAGACCTGAAGTGCGGAAGATAATTTTTAAGGCATGGCCCAAATGAGATGCCCAAACAAACCCGACATGGTAATTACAGAAAAGGAAACGCGAGATGCAGAAGCCAAGTTTTGAGGCATAGTCCAAAATAAGATGCCCAAACAAACCCGGCATGGTAATTACCGAACGCATGCTAACGGAAGAATCGGTCAGTTTGACGGCACAAAGGAGAGAATTCAGGGATTATGCCCAAGCCGGTGAAGCGGGCAAAGAGTTTTATCGGACAGTATGCGGGAGATTTTAGATATGCAAGAGAGATTGAGTTTTCCGCCTCACCATCCCGAATCTGTCCGGAAATCTTGCAAAAAGCGGAATGACAAAAAATAAGGCGCCGAAATAAGCGAGATTGAGGTTTTTGCCTTGTACGGGAAAGTTATTTTGAAAAGCGGTCGACGGCACATAGATATCCACGGGTAACTCCGTGGTTCTACAGCAGTTACAAAGCTTGCGGTTTGACCATGATTAAAGGCGCGAAGCGGTGTTGTTCCAACACCGCAGCATTCGGCTCCGGGTCAAACTCGGGCTTTTCTATCAGACATTAATAAAAAAAAGATGCCGGAGAAAAATCTCCGACATCTGAAAATATATTGAAATGCTTTGCAGCGAAACTAGAATTAGTAGTTTTTCTTCGTTTTGCCGAACTGGAAGCGATAGCTCAAAGTGAGCTCAATCTGCCAGCCTTGCTTGACGATATTCTTATCAGCAACTACTTCTCCGTTTACTTTTCCTGACGTTGCATGTTGCACGTCATAAGTGTAAGCGGCGAGCTGGATACCAAAACGGTTTCCGCTCATGAACTGACGGGTTTCCCAGCCAAGGACTGCACCATAACCCAGACCAGAACCTTTCAGAGACGATTTACGAGTAAAATCGTAACCATCACCGGATTCTGAGATAGAATTATCGCTCTCCGTATACTGGTAACCGACACGGCCGCCAACATAAAAGCGATTTTGTTTGTTTTTACCCCAGTGTGCGAGATTTACTCTCACTTCACCAAAGGCAGACGGCGCCATATAGGTCAAACCGTCGAAATTGATCTCACCCACGCGGCCGGTCACCAAAAAGTCACCCCACCACATGGTATAACCAACTTCTGCTCCAAACACATAAGAAAAGCTCTTAGCGTTCGGAATATAGGATGCTCCGCCGACAGCTCCGATAAAGAAGCCTTCAATCGCGCGTCCCTTCCAGTACGTTTTACCGTCGGAAGTTTTGAGCATAAGCTCGTCATGTTTCCGAGAAGCGAAAGCTTCCATATAATCCAGGGTCATAGAATCGACCTTGGCGATCTCCTGCATTTCTGCAGAAGGTTCGGAAGCAAGACCTTTCTTTTCAGAACCAAAAGTTACTGACTGAGCGCTAGCGCTGTTTACATTCACGAATGCAGTTGCCAATACTGCTACAATGGCAATTACTATATTTTTCATCTTTTCTTGTTTTTAAAGGAATGCGGGAATAGCCCCAGATATTTTTTAGTACACCTCCCCGGAATTTTGGTTCCGGAGAGGGATGAGAGAGTATCCTTAGACACGAACGTTCTTTACTGTTCACAACGTAAAAAATTAACGCAATGACAGAGAAGAATTTGCAGTTGTGCTACCGTTGTTAGCAGCGTAAGAAATAGTGATCTTACCGTTGCTGATTGTAGTCTTCTGCGCGCTCGGAATCGGAGTAACGTCAACACCGATACCAAGGGTTACAGCGTTAGTTTCCATTACAGTGTGATCCCAAGAAGAGGACTTGCCTGCATAGATCCAACGACCGCTTACCATGGTAATTTTGGCGGGCTGCCATTTACCGTTGCCGAATACACCGCTGTATGCACCGTTGATACAAACGTCTACGCCGTTTGCAGATGCTACAGATGCGTTGAAAGCATAGATCAGACTCATGTCTACCTTGCCGTTAGGAGCCATAACAACACCGTTCTCATAAGTGAAAACGATCATGTCCATGAACTTCTGTCCGGCAGCTTTCTGCACGCGGGTATATTTTGCTCCGGTCGGGTTGCCTAACCAAGACGGGGTGTCACGGGGAGTTTCAACTTCAACCAACAACTCTGCTTCGGCGTTGGCCTTGGCATCGTAACCGTTGAACATTGCGCTCATAGCATGAACGTAGTTCTTGCGGTTATAGGTCTTACCGTTCTGAGTCGTATTAGACATATCGCTCATATTGAAGCCATTGTCTGCAACGTTTTCATATTCGGAATAAGGCATATCGTGGTTGATCACGGTGTAAACGGCTTTCTGATAGCTCAAAGTGAAAACGCGGGTAAACTTATCGTTTGCTACCGTATAGGTGCGCTCGTAAGTCATAACCTTGAAATCACCCTTAGTTTCAGTCTTAACCAGTTTTTCACCGCCAAGAGAAGCAGCTGCGCTGTTCAGGTCAAAGCTGGCAAGGATCTTTGTGATCTTAGCAGGGGCAGCAATACCGTTAATCAGGTTAACTGACTTGGTATATACCTTTTCGCCGCCTACAGACCATACTTCCTTAACTTTAACCCAAGATTTCGTAGTTGAAGCATTGATATAATCTTTGCCGTCTTCTACGATTACGCGGCTGATGAGCTCATCCTTAACCTCTACCATGCGAAGTTCAACTTCTGCTTTTGCTGCAACAGAGTTGCCGTTGAAAGTAGCGCTCATGTTGTGAGTGTACAGTACACGGTCATAACCGGTGATGCCTTCCATATCGGTGATATTGAAGTTACCGTCGGTTACGTTCTCATATTTGCGGCTCGGCATGTCGAAAGTTTTTTCATCAACGGTCAGTACGGCAGTCTCATAAGAGAGAACAAACATACGATCGAAAATATTGTTACCTACGACATAGTTCTGGCGGTAAGAAGTAACTTTGATGTTACCTTCTTCGCGGTTGCCGGAAACAGAAGCTTCTTCCAGGTTTGCACCTTTGGAAGAAAGATTGAAAGACTCAACATTCATCACTTCGTAAGCAGGAGCAGAAACGCCGTTGTTCAGAACAACTTCGTAACGAGTAGCAACTGCGCCGGAAATTTTGTATGTACGAGTGATCTCAATCCAGCTCTTAGCTGTAGTAGAAGTAAGGGTTTCGTAACCCTCGTCGGTTTTTTCGGTGCTCAATAAAGTATCATCGGCGTCGATAGCAAGAACTTCCAGACCTTTCTCAACAGAGCTGCCTTCCATGAAAGCGACTTTGTACTGAGTGGTAGCCGTATAGTAATGCATCTTTTCCTTGATACCTTCGTCGAGAACGTTGATTTCCTCAACAACTTCAACTGCGCCGTTTGCCTGCGGGAATTCAACTTTCTTGCCCCATACGTAAGTGTATGCGTCAAGATAAGAGATGTTGATATCCTTGGCATAACCGGTGAGTTCATCGCGGTAGGATTTTGAAGTCTTGGTGAAATAAACACCGTTTTCTTCATACTCTTCTACCTCGGCTTCACCGATTTCGGCAAAGTTGGAACGGATTACTTCTGCGGAAGCCACCTTAATGGTGTCAACCGGAGTGATGTCGAAATTAACACCACCAAGAGCAACCGTAATGGTTGTATCCTGACGGAGACCGTTGACTTCGCGAGAAGCCTCGATAATACCGTTTTCGGCATCGCGCTTCACGTTAATCGTGATCTCGCTATTATTGTTGCCACCGTTGTTATAGGTGTTCAACAAAAACTCGTCTTCAGATTTGTCGCAAGATGCAACAACGATAGACATAACCACCAAAGTGAACATCACGTAGATGTTCTTAAAAATCTTCTGCGCCATATTATTATTTTTTTTGTTATTTACTGGGTTTAGAAAATTACATGTCTTTAGAAGTCTCCGTACCGAAAAAATACCCGAAACTCTTCCTTTCTTTCCTTTATTTTCAAGAAAAGTTATTGTGAATTATAAGACAATGTAATTAAATAAAATTATTTTTTATAGTGTTAATGTAGCATAAATATTTTCGGGAAGCAAGCGGTTTTTGCGAAAAAAACATTTTTTAGGCTATTTTTTGTTAAACATTCGCCCTTGCCAACCTGTTGTATTTACTAAAAGCTTTATCTAACAACGATTTCCGCCATTTTTTATTTTTTGTCCATTTTTTGCTTTTGCCTTTTCAGGCCGGAGGAAAAACGGAAAAGAAATCCCCGGCTTGCGGCGGCAAATCGGGGATTTGCAAACAACGGCATGTTTCTTCGAACTATTCTTCCGTTTCGGAATAGAATTTTTCCCCCGAATCCGCAAGCAGCTCAAAATCTTCCAAAAACCATTCCATTTCCTCGTCCGCATCGGCAATCATCTGATAAAAACGGCCGCGGTAAGAAAGGATGAGCGAGCTCTCCGCCACTTTGATGTCGGTTATCATAATCCGCCCGTTTTTCTTATGCACCCGGAATTCGACCAGAAAAGTCGTCGCCTTGCCGTCCATGCCGCGGTAATCTATATTGGTGCGCACCAGCGCATATTCCCCGTCGCGCTCAACGTCGGAAATCACAAAATCCAGATTGTCGTCAAAACTAAGCGGAAAGCCCTTATAGACGTTTAAGGCATAACGGGTAAACAGCTCCTGATATTTCTTCTGCTGTTCCGCGCTCATCTGCCGCCAGTATTTGCCGACGACGAATCGCGAAATATAGTCAAGATCCACATAATTTAAAAAAAGCTCGTCCAGCTTCTTATACTTTACCGCCGGATCTTTTTCGGCAAAAGTGTTCAACAGCTCTCTGCCCTTGGTTTCGCCGAACGCGCGCGCTTCCGCTTCGCTCAAAGGTTCGGCCGCCGCCGGCAGGGCAAGCGTCAGCAGCACAAAAAAAATGATAAGTCGTAAAAAACAGTTACTTTTCATAAAAAAATGCCCTATATTAGCAATCATTCTGAAGTCATAATAGCAAAATGGTTGTTAAAATGAAACTAAAATTATGGTTATGCCTCGCATTCTCGGCGCTGGCCGCCGCACCGGCCTTTGCCGCCGCCCCCAAACCGACCGTCAACGCCGGTCTGCACTACATTCACACCCGCGGCAAAATCTACTGCGGGACGGAAACCGGCAATAAAATTCTCGCCTGGCGGGATGAAAAAGGCAACTGGCAGGGAATTGACGTCGAATTGTGCAAAATGCTTTCCACCGCCGTTTTCGGCAGAAGCGACAGAATCGAGATGGTGCCGCTTTTTTCAAACCAGGTGTCAAACGCCTTTTACACCAACAAAATCGACGTTATGATCGGCGGACTGCCGTTTTCGGCCACGACCGAAATGTCGACCCGCGCCGCGCCGGTCGACGTCTGGTATTATGACCGGCAGGTCTTTCTGGCGCATGCCGTCAAAGGCGCCACTTCCATGGAAGCCTACAGGGGCAAAAAAGTCTGCGTGGTCAACAACAGCGACGATCTGGCCAAACTGAAAGTCTACAATGACAAATATCAGCTCGACTTCTCGTTTCTGACGTTTCCCAACATCCAGCGGGCCAAAGAGGCGTTTCTGCTCAACCGCTGCCAGTTGTTTACCGGCAATTCGATGATTCTGCGCGACATCGTCATTCACAGCCCGGCCGGCGTTTCCGACGTCGAAATGCTGCCGGAAACCATTACCGTCCGCCCGATTTACGTTTATGCCGACAAAGACAACACCATGTTAAAAAGCATTATCAAATGGACGATGAACGCGGTCAAGCAGGCGGAAGAAACCGGCCTTACCTCCAAAAACGTCGACATCCACGTCAGTTCGACAGACCCCTCAACCCGCAACCTGCTGGGCTTGGACGAACAATTGTGGAAGCGTTTCAAGCTGGCGCCGACATGGCTGCAAACCTATCTGAAGGAAAGCGGAAACTACGGCGAAGTGTTTGAAAAAGAGCTGGGCGAAGGCTCGCAGTTCAAAATCAAACGCAACGAAAACAACTTGTTGAAAAACAAAGGGCTGATGTTTTCGGTACCGTTTATTTGATGTTCTTCCGGCTCTAAAAATCAAACTCCCCGGGTTTTCCGGGGAGTTTTTTTGTCGCTGCAAAGCACTCCGGCAGACAGATACCCCGGCAGACAAACGATTTTATTGCACTTTTGCACAAAAAACATAAACAAGCCTGAAGAAAAGGATCCTTTTTTTCGAACGTTCCACTCTTGTAAAAATTATGCAGTAAGGTATTGATTCTTATTCATATATTTAAAATACAAAAGAACAAAAAACGCGGCAGAAAAAGGATCCTTTTTTTTCAACACGCATATTGTCCAGTTTTCATTTTTGTATAATACCCGATTAATCATTTTTATCAATGAGTTAATTCATCGTTGAAAGAAAAAAATTCCTGCTTTGAAAAAAGGATCGTTTTAATGAGTTTTTTTAGAGCAAACCTGCTTTTCACAATCGCTTTGTCTACTTCAACCCGATGAACATTGCTTTGGAAAAAAGGACTGAACACAATGAAAAACAAGACTATCATTATCGGATTGACTGTTTCCCTTTTGTTGTCGACAACCGCCGGCCGGGCAGCGTATACACCGACTTTGGAAGATGACAGCATCTATGAAATCACCAACGTTTCTTCTGCCGAAGAGGCCGATTTTTCGTTGGTTGAAATCGACGAAAACGGTCAGGCTGCCGTTACTTATTACAAATACAACATAAAAGAAGGCGCCGTAAGCCATGAACCGCTTGACGAAGACATGAAAGGCCAAGACATTACCGGCAACTTTTTCGGACAGACCGGAGGAAACGGCGCGGCAATCACCAATCGGACGGACACGGTATTCAATTCCTGGGACATCGGCAACATTACCGGCGACTTTGTCAACAACAGCGTTGAGGGAAATCTCTTCAACGGACCGCAGGGCGGCGCCATCTACAACCGTCCGCTCAACGGCGGCAGCACCTCCATCGGCAACATCACCGGCGATTTCATCGGCAACAGCGCGGTTTTCGAATCGACCTGGCCGTCTTACGGCGGCGCCATTTACAACTCGACCAATGCCGCGGCACAGACAGCCACCATCGGCGATATTACCGGCAATTTCATCGGCAACCACGCTTCAAACGCCAACACTCACGCTTACGGCGGCGCAATCTACAACTACAGCTATAACAAAAACAATCTGGCAACCATCGGTGTCATCAGCGGCAGCTTTATCGGCAACTACGCGGAAGGAAAAGGCATGGCTCTCGGCGGCGCCATTTACACTTCCGACAACCTGACGCTGGCCAGCAAGGGTAAAAACATTCAATTTTCCGGCAACTATACGATAACCGACGGCAACCGGGTCAACAACGCGATTTTCATGGACACGGACATCGCCGACACGGTGCTGACTTTCGACGTTTCCGGCGGCGGACACATTACTTTTCTTGATCAGATCGACGGCGGCGACGTTAACGACACGGGAACGGAAATCAATTATGACAAACAATATTCTATTGTCCTGAAAGGCAACGGTTCCGGCACGGGCAAAGGGAACATCTTTTTCGCCGACACCGTCAACAACGCTTCTTCCGTCACCGCCGACGACGTCAACCTGACGTTTGGAAGCTATGACGGACATCATGCCAATTTCGGCGACAAATCAACTTCTTTGCAACTGAACAATTCGCTGCTCAGCCTCAAATACGATTCATATCAAAGTCTGAAGTTAAACGAACTGACCGTTTCCGGCAATTCGCTGTTTGAGTTCGGTGCCAATTTTAACCAAGGCTTATCCGACAGCATCAACACGGAAAAAGCCGAAGGCAGCATCGGCATCTTCAACATCCGCTTTGACGATTACGGCAACGTCGGCGACAAAATTACGATTTTTGACAATGCCGGGCTGACGATCAACAATCTTGGCAGCTACACAAAGATATACAACAACCTCACTTACAAATTCGAGCAGCAGGGCAATCAGCTGGTGATCGCTTCCAAAAGCCTGAAACGCCCGCAATCGATCGTCAAGAAAAACGAAATTCTCGACGTTCAGGAAACGACGCTGAATGACGCGATGACGGGAATACTCGACAACAGCGGCATCACCACCATCACCGACAGCAGCTTCAGCAACAACCGCAACGACGGCCACGGCGGCGTGATTGTCAACCGCGGACAACTGACAATTCAAAACACCGACTTTACCAACAACGCTTCCGAAGGCAACGGCGGCGCGATTGACAACGCCGGAGACTTGACGCTGATCGCCGATAACGACGACATGACCTTTGACGGCAATACCGACGCCTCCGGCAGCAACGACATTTACATGCGGCAGGGAACGCGGCTTGACATCAACATCACCAACAAAGGCACGATGACGTTTAACGGCGGCATTAACGGCGAAAACGGCTACTTGATCAACATTACCGGCGACGGCAGCGGCAACCTGGTGCTAAACGGCAGAGTTGACAACGCGGAAAAACTGAACGTGGCCGATACGTCGCTGGTGCTGAAATCGGAAGCATTTCTCGACAATCAGTTTGTTGAACTGACAAACGCCATGCTGGACATTGCCAACAACACCATCGGCACCGTCAACCTGAAAGGTTACCGGGCCGACGGCGCCGCCATCCGGCTGGACGTCAACACGGCCGAAAACGTTTCCGACGTTCTTAACATCAGCGGCGATCTGACCGGCACCACCGGTCTCATTCTCAATATGCTGAGCAGCGTTAAACAAACGGAAGACATCGTTTTTGCCAACACGCCGGACGACGACGACGCGACCAAAGGCGGTTTCGTCATTTCGCGCATGGTCGGCAACCCGTACGAATATAACATTTCCGTCAAATATGACGCGGTTAACAAACAATGGCTGTTCCCGAAGGAAGCGGAACCGACCCCGATACCGGAACCCGAGCCGCAGCCGCCGGTCGTTCGTCCGGTGGCGCCGGAATATGTTGCCTACGGCGGATTGCCTGCCGCCGCGGCAGAACTGACCCGCGGCCTCAGCAGAATAATTTCCGCCAAAGTCGCCGCCGGCAAAATATTCAGCAACAACTGCTGCGGCGTTTATGACGAAGCATATGACGGCAGCGTTTTGCGCAACGTCTGGATAGACGCCGGCTATCAAAACGCAAATATCGACAAGCCGGTCGACATGGAAGCCGACGTCTGGGGCATTACCGGCGGTTTCGACATCCAGGCCGACGCACATAACAAACTCGGCGTTTTCGCCGCATACCGCCGCGGACAGTATGACCTTTCCGGCAAAGGAACGTATTACAACTCGACCCTTGGCAGCCGCATTGACATCGACAGCTGGCTGGGCGGCTTGTATTACCGCTTCGATAAAAACCGCCTGTATGTCATGAGCACGGTTTTCGGCGGCATTCAAAAAGCCGACGTCAAAACCGACGACGGTACCATTAAGACGGACACCGACGCCGATCAGTTCGGCGGCAATCTGGAAACCGGTTACGTTTACGGTTTGGGCAAAACGCTGACGTTGGAACCGTCGCTCGGCATTTCCTACGCCCATATCAACTACGGCGACATTCACGACCGGGCGGGAACGACGGCCGCATACGACAATTTGAACTACTTTGAAGCGGAAGCCGGCATCAAGCTGGAGAAAACGTTTTATTACGACGAGGGAACGGCCAAAGTTTACATCCGTCCTTCCGTAATACAAACGTTCGGCGACAGCGGCGACGTCAGGATCGACGGTCTGCGGCCGACCAATTCTCTCCGCAATCAGACGCTCGGCAGAATCGAACTCGGCGGCCGTTACGGCTTTGGGAACCGCCTGTCCTTCTACGGTTGGACGCACTACACTTACGGCAGTTCGTACGACGCCGCGGCTTTCGGCATCGGGTTGAATTACGCCTGGTAACCGGCAAGATTTCACGTCTGCAAATCAGGTCGTCAAAAAAGCTCCCGGATCCGATCGGGAGCTTTTTTTATTGCCCGGGTTATCGCCTGAAAACTCTTATCGTCCGAAAAGAAAAACCTTTTGTTTTTATCTTTTTTCCGGCGGCAGCGCTTTAGTGTTTGCGGGACAAAAATTCTTCCACTTCCCGCAACGACTGTTCGGGAGAAGCGTTGAAGTCGATGACTTTTCCGCCGACTTCACAAGTCCGGTTTTCCGGATTGTAGCAGCAGAAAGGGGTGGAAAAAGACGCGCCGTAACCCGGCGTGTCGTCGATCTGGATGTCAATGCCGTTTTGCAGGCAATACTCCGCTTTTGCCTTGTCCCACAATTCGTCCGGCACTTTGAAGTTGCCGTTGGGAAAATATTTGACTTGTCCGCGGCTGGCAAAATGGTCGATCAGCGAAAAAATGTTGTTGTATCGGATCTTCCAGGAATCGAGAAAGTTCTTCACCACCAGATAAGGTCCTCCCGAAATGACGAAAACTTCATAATCGCGGTCAAACGCCAGCGCGGTAAAGTCGCGGAAAAACGCCGGAGAAGCGGTAATTACGCCGTGAAAGTCTATGCCGATCTTATATTTAGAACTTGTCATCTTCTCCTCCGAACACGCTGGAAACCGCGTCTTTTAACGAATTTGGACTCAATACCGAAAGCGGATTCAGGCGAACTTTCGGATCACTTGCCTTGCCCGTAATCGAATAGTTGGCAGCAAACACGGTGCCGTCTTTGCCGGCCAGCAGGCTGCCGACCAGAGGAATCCGTCCGATCAGCGTATTCAGTCCGTAAGCCGGAGCGATCATCCCCTTGATGCTGATGTCCTCGTTGGCGGTGTTGTAGGCGCCGCTGAACGTCAGCCCGACGACGTTGCCGTAGGTTTTGCCGCTTTTTACAGATAATATGCGATTTTTGTATTTAAACGGGGCGTCGAAATGGGAAAACGTCATCCCTTCCCCGGTCAGCATGTCCACCATGCCGCTGAAAGAGGCCACCGTCAGCAGCCGGGCCAGAAGCGGCGTGTTGTGAAGGCTGAAATCGCGGATTTTGGCATGACCGATAAACTCCCCGTCAGCTCCCTTTTTGGCTTCTATTTGCAGATTGCCGCCGTGCATGTCGTTATAGATACGCAAAAAGCGCAGCGTATTGCCGGCATGGTTGCTGCTGACGGAAAGCAGCCATTCGCCGTTCGGCCGCGGAACATAATCCACTTTCAGGTTCATGCTGCGATTATGGTCATAATTGCCGATCATGTGCACTTCATGCACGCCGACGCCGTTTCTGAGCCTGGCGCTGCCGGCAAAACCGGTCACCGACACGTCAGGGTTGGTCCACAGGCGGTTAACCGCAATGTTGACGTCAACGTCCGGCGTTTTTTCCCAATCGTTTTCTGCTTCGTCGGCAGCGGCCGAACTGTTTTTGCCGCGGTCAAAAAACTCGGACAAATCATAGCTGTCGCCGGAAATATTGATTTTGACGACGCCGTTTTTGCCGGAAGGCATTTCTATTTTGGCGCCGGCCTGCGTTTTGGGTCCTTTGATTTTTCCGATATCGACCACGCGGACCGCGCCTTTCTTGTCAAAACTGATTTTACCGGCAATGTCAAAATCGCTTTTATGCAGTTTGAAATCGGGGATCGACGTCAGCTGCTTTTTGGCAAAAACCAGTTTGGCGCCAAAATCCGCCGCCGCGCCGGCAGGCTTGTAAAAACCCAAAAAGCTGTAGTTCATCACCGCTTTTTGCAGTTTGGCCTTCAGATCGACCGTCAGCTTGTCGTCGCCGCCCTGGGTCGCCGTCGCCTCCACCTCCGCGCTGCCCTCAAAATAAGGCGGTTTCAGCATTTCGTAATCCAGGCCGAACTTTTCGGCGCCGGCGGCATCCAGCTTAAGCGAAGCCTGATAGCGGCTGCGGTAAGGCTTGTCGGTCTTGAAACGCTCGTCCCAGACGATTTTGAGCGGAATGCCGTCAAACTCGGCGTCGCCTTTGACCGACATGCCGTCGTTGTCAACAGCCAGTTCCAGTTCCTTTGCCGTTATCGGACGGCCGTCCACGGCGTCTTTTATCCGCACGTTGTGCAGCTTTGAGTTGACCGTCACGTTCACGTCGTCGTAGTCCAGGTCTTTTTTCAGTTCAAATTTCAGTCCCAGCTCGGTGTCGGCTTCCCCTTCGATAACTTCAGGATGCAGCCCCATCTGCGAGGTAAACTCCAGCGGCTTGTGGTCGATCAGTTTCAAAGCGTCGGCAATCGAAGAATTGGAAAAAAGCCGGATGTCGATATAGTTGTTGTACTTGTCAAGGTCATAGATCAGAACGTTTCCTTCGCTCAGCATGATGCCGTCCGACACCGCCTTGTCAAGCGCGATATTGATGCTGGTCGGAGTAACGCTGAAAACGCCGTAAACATTGTTGACCATCGGCATGGTATTGATGTAGCGGAGGTTCGAATCGGCAATATAGGCCTTCCCTTTCAGATCCGTCAGCCCGAAAGTTTTCGTTTTTTCGTCATAGCCGAAGTCAAATTCAAAACGGGCGTTCTTGGCGTCGCCGCCGAAAATGCTGTCCCGGCACCACTCCCAGGCATCGGGGGCGACATAGCGCGGCCAGTAGGTGTAAAGGTCGTCAAATTTCAGCTTTCTGATATCCGCCGTCAGCGACAGCCGCAAATTCTTTTTGGAATCTTCAAGCAGATAATCTTCCAGCCCGGAAACATTGAAACCGAGCGTTACCTTCTGCTCCCCGAGATAAAAGTCGGCGTTTTCGATCGCTACCCGGTCCAGACCGCCGTTGATCTCCCCTTCCAGCATAAAAGAGGAAATGTCATAGCGGGAATCGGCATCGCCGGTGTCAAACAGGATGAAACCGCGCCCTCCTTCCAGCTGAAACTTGATTTTTTCCAGCGCGGTGTCCACCGCTTCGATCAGGTCGCCGCGGTTTTTCAAAAATTCGTTGAAATTGATCAGCGCGGCAATTTTGCCGTTGATCGGCAGGTTGACGTTGTACCAGTCGCGGCGGGCGCCGCCGTTGACATATGTGTCGACGATGTCGGCCGGCACCAGGTCGGAAAAGTAAATCTGCGCCGCCAGCCGGTTGTCGGAAGGACGATAACGGGCTTCCATACCGACGCTGACCAGCTTGTCGCGCAGTTTGACCGACCCGCTGATTTCGGTTTCGATATCGGTAAGGTTGCGCTCAAAATTGTAATTGAGGTCGGCAAATTCCCATTTGCGGCCGAGGTCGACCTCATGGAACTCCACCTTGCCGTTGTTGATTTCTATGTCGTTGATATAACTTTCCGAATAAGTCCTGTCCGGCGAATTGAAACGCTCGAGAAACTCCTCAAACGCCGTCACGTAATAGTCTATCTGCTTGCGGCTGACTTCCGCCGCCCGGGTTTTGTCCCTGACGCCGTAATCGGTGAAAATGTAAACCGACGGATTGTTCACTTCAATTGAACTCGGCGCAATTACGCCCTGCAGCAGCGCCCGGATACTGAACGAAACGGCCACCCCCGGCGCGTTTATCCGCATATGGCCGTCGTTTTCTTCATAAACCACGTTTTTGGCAATGATTTTGATCGGTTTGATCGAACGCACCAGCTCAATGTTGACGCTGTCCACCGTCACTTCCGCGTTTTCGTTATCCTGGTTTAAGGCCGCGATGATATAAGGCTTGAGAAAAGGAACCGCAATCGGCCCGCGGTACAGCTGCCAAATGAACAAAAGCAGCAGAATCAGGATTAAAACCACCGTATAATCAAAGATTTTACGGGCCAGATAAAGCCGGTTTGAAACTTTTTTCATTTGTTGCTTACCTTATCGGCCAGCGCCGCCTCCAAAAACAAATCAATGTCACCGTCCAAAACCGCCTTGGCGTCCGAAGTTTCCGCGCCGGTGCGCAGATCCTTGATCAGTTTGTAGGGCTGCAAAACATAGGAGCGAATCTGATAGCCCCAGCCGTTGTCGCCCATCGAATCCCTTTCTCCCTGCGCCGCGTCTTCGCGTTTTTTCAGTTCCATTTCATATAAGCGCGCGCGAAGCATTTTCCAAGCGGCGTCGCGGTTCTGAAACTGCGAACGCTGATTTTGGCATTGGACTACGATTCCGGTCGGAATATGGGTGATACGGACCGCGGAATCGGTCTTGTTGATGTGCTGGCCGCCGGCGCCCGACGCGCGGTAGGTATCGACCCGGCAGTCGGACTCGTTGATCTCAATGCGGATTTCGTCGTCAATGTCGGGATAAACGCCGACCGAGGCAAAACTGGTATGGCGGCGCGCGTTGCTGTCAAACGGCGAAATCCGCACCAGACGGTGAACGCCGGTTTCCGACTTGAGCCAGCCGTATGCGTTGTGTCCGCTGATTTTGACGGTTGCCGACTTCAGCCCGGCAACGTCGCCTTCCGCTTCCTCCACATATTCCACCTTATATTGATGCGCTTCCGCCCAGCGGGTATACATTCTGAGCAGCATTTCCGCCCAGTCCTGAGCCTCGGTGCCGCCGCTGCCGGCATGAACTTCGAGAAAGGCGTCGTTTTTGTCGGCTTCGCCGGAAAGCAGCGCTTCCAACTCGCCGCGGCGGGTTTTTACCTTCAGCTCCTCCAGCTGGGTTATGATCTCGGCAACCAGTTCCCGATTACCCTCCTCTTCCGCCAGTTCACAGAGTTCGCTTAATTCGTTTAACGACGTTTCCGTTTGCTTCAGCGCGGTAACGCTTTCTTCCAGCGAATTTTTTTCGCTCAACAGCTTCTGCGCGCGGGCGGCGTCGTTCCACAGTTCCGGCGCGGCGGTCAGCGCGTCCAGTTCTTCCAGACGCAAAACGGCGTTATCGTAGTCAAAGAGACCTCCTCAGCAGCGAAAGCGACTGCTTGATCTCGTCAATTAAGGTTAATACTTCTGCCTGCATGTTTTTCCTTTCAATAGGTTGAAAAGTTGACTAATACTGGGTTCCGAGCTGGAAGTTTTCACTGTCGGCGGAATTGCCGAAACGTTTGAAATCGTTGCGGTCGTCTTCTCCGTCATTGTCGTTGTCGGAACTGCCGTTAATGATGCGCTGGCCGGCCGTTTCAAAGTCAAAGTCGGGCTTCAGCGCTTCGGTAATGACCACCTGGTCCCCGGGCACCGCCGGTTTGCCGGTTTTGTAATTGATCCGCACCAGTTTGATGCCCGCGGGAATGCGGAACGGAATATCGGGCTGATCTTTCAGCGCCTCTTCCATAAACGCATAGAATACCGGCAGCGCCACGCTGGCGCCGGTTTCCCAGCGGCCGAGCGTCCGCGGTTCGTCAAAACCGATGTAGGTGCCGACCACCAGATCCGGCGAAAAACCGACAAACCAGCCTTCTTTGCTGTCGTTGGTGGTTCCGGTTTTGCCGGCCAGGTGTTTTTTCAGGCGCCGCAGCCGGGCGCCGCTGCCGCGGGTGGCCACGCCTTCCAGAATCGAAGTCATCTGATAGGCCGACAGGCTGTCAAACACCTGCTCGCGGCCGTCTGCCAGCTGCGGGGTCGGCTGATTTTCCCAAACATCGTAATTGCAGCCGGCACAGTCGCGGTTATCCTGTTTTAAAATGGTACGGCCATAGCGGTCCTGAATGCGCTCAATCAGATACGGCTGTATTTTTTTGCCGCCGTTGACAATTTCCGCATAGGCGGAAGTGAGGTCGATCAGCCGGGTTTCGCCGGCGCCGAGCGACATTGAAAGCAGCTCCGGCAGATGGTCGTTGATGCCCGTTCTTTTGGCAAAGGCGGAAATCTTGTCCATGCCGACGTCCTGCGCCAGACGAACCGTCATCAGATTGCGCGATTTTTCAATTCCTTCGCGCAAAGTCATCAGACCGTAAAATTTCTTGGTAAAGTTTTCCGGTTTCCATTTCGGCAGACCGGCTCCCTGATCCAGCACAAACGGCGCGTCCAAAATCAGATCGGTCGGAGAATAGCCGTTTTCCAGCGCGGTGAGATAAACAAACGGCTTGAACGACGAACCGGTCTGCCGGCGCGCCTGGGTGGCGCGGTTAAACTGCGAACGTTTGTAGGAATACCCGCCGACCATTGCCAACACCCGGCCGGTGTGAGGATCAATGGCGATCAACCCGCCGTCGACGTCGGGAACCTGACGCAGATTATAAGCGTTTTCCGGCAGTTTCTGTTTTTTGATTTTCTCTTCGCCGATTTTTTCCGCCCAGATCACGTCACCCGGTTTCAGCACCTCCTTAACCGATTTCGGCGCCCTGCCGATCCCCTGATCGGGCAGCGTTTTGCCTGCCCAGGAAAGAACGGAAAGAGGAATGACGCCGGTTTCGCCGTCAACCGTTTTAATCTCCGCCCGCGCATTGTTGACCAGGGTCACCACCGCCTTTTCCCAGCCGCTTTCGGCTCCGACCGGCAGTGCCGTTTTTTCCAGTATCGACATATAATCGTCTTCAAGAGCGATGTTGGCCGTTGCCCCGCGCCAGCCGTGGCGGCGGTCATACTCCTGCAGTTTTTCCCGGAATACCCGGGTGGCGATTTCCTGCAGACGCGGATCAACGGTGGTGCGGACGATCAGCCCGCCCTCGTTAAGCGCCTCGGCACCGAAACGCCGTTCAATTCCGCGGCGGACTTCCTCGCTGAAATATTCCGCATGTTTTACGAAACCGCTGTCGCGTTTCACCACTTTCAACGGCTGCGCCTTGGCGTTTTCGGCCGCAAGCTCGTCAATATACCCCTCCTCAAGCATCCGACCGATCACCCAGTTGCGGCGGGCCACGGCCGCCTCGTAACGGGTGTGGGGATTGTAATTGTTGGGTCCCTTCGGCAGCGCCGCCAGATAGGCGGCTTCCTCCAGCGTCAGTTCCGACAGCGGCTTGTCAAAATAGTTGAGCGCCGCTGCCGCCACGCCGTAAGAGCGGTTGCCGAGGTAAATTTCGTTCAGATACAGTTCCAGAATATGATCTTTGCCAAACGCCTGTTCAATCCGCCAGGCCAAAAGCGCTTCCTTGATTTTGCGGACATAAGACACTTCCGAAGAAAGCAGAAAGTTTTTGGCCACCTGCTGGGTGATGGTCGACGCACCCGAAGGCCGGCGGCCGCTGCCCAGGTTTTTCACGTTGCTGATAACGGCGCGGACAATGCCGACATAATCAATCCCCGAATGCCGATAAAACTTTTTGTCTTCGGCGGAGATGAACGCCTGCTTGACCAGATCGGGGATTTTGCCGACCGGCATGAACAGCCGCTGCTCCACCGCGTATTCCTTCAACAGCTGACCGTCGCCGGCATACAGGCGGGTGGTGACCGCCGGCTCGTATTTTTCCAGCTGGCGGTAATCGGGCAGGCTTTGGCTGAAGCGCCACAGATTGCTGATGATCACGACAATCAGGATGACCGCAAAAAAGAAAAACGTGCTCAGTAAAGAAGACAAAGTTTTAAACATTTTCATACCCAACAGATTATATTATGACACACTCATAACAGTTTTTATCGCAAACGACAACCGTATTCTTGATTTATCAGCCGTTTAAACGACAACCGGGATCAAAACAGGGATTTGTGTTTCATGTCTTCAAAATAGCGGTCGATCGCTTTGGCGGCGGAAACGGCCAATTTGCGGCGGTAGCTTTCCTGACGCAGAAGACGTTCTTCGTTTTTGTTGGAAAGATAGCCCATCTCCAGCAGCACGGACGGCACGTCCGGCGCCTTTAAGACGGCAAACCCGGCAAAACGGTGGGTATCGCTGATCAGCTTGACCGATTTGCGCATTTCGTCCACCAGACATTTGGCGAATTCGGAAGAACGGTTGCGGGTTTCCCGCTGGGCAAGCGATATCAGCACGTCGCTCACTTCCTTGGACTGTTCGACCAGATTGAGCCCGCTGATGACGTCAGCCTTGTTTTCCCGTTCGGCCAGCGCCGCCGCCTCCTTGTCCGAAGCCGTTTCCGACAGGGTATAGACCGACAGCCCGGTCGCCTTGCGGTTCAAAGCGGAATCGGCATGCACGGACATAAACAGGTCGGCCTTGTGTTTGCGCGCAATTTCCACCCGCTTGCGCAGCGGAATGAAGACATCGGTGCTGCGGGTGAGATAAACCGTATATTTTCCCTTGCGGTCCAACTGACGCTTAAGCTCTTTGGCCATGGCCAGGGTGATGTTCTTTTCATGCACGCCGGAATAGCCGATCGCTCCCGGATCGTGTCCGCCGTGCCCGGCGTCGATCACAATGATTTTTCTGGCGTTCTGCTTACGGGGCTTCGGCGTCGCATCAACGGCCGCCTGCACGCTGCCGGCCAGCGAAAGGCTTTTGTTGCCGTAGGCGTTGTCGATGCCCGCCTTTTGCCGGAACTCGCGTTCGGAAGCGACGGTCACGTCAATTGCCAGCCGCCATTTGAAAGTGGACTGCGGCGGCAGCATGAAAACCTTTTTGACCACCACCGGCTTGAGCAGGTCGAAAACTATGCGGGTTTTGCCGTCATGAATATCACCCACCCGCACCCGGCCGACCAGATTGTTTTTGTCTTTGGTCTTTTCCAGCGCTTTGCCGACATAGACGTTTTTGGTATCCACCACCAAACGTTTCGGCCCGTCAAGCAGAAAAACGTTATAGTCGAATTCGGCGTCGGCGTCAAACACGATACGCACGCTGCCGATGCCCTGCCCGATCCGCAGCCCGCTGACGCGGCCGGCGGCATCGGCTCTGAAAGCGCACAGGAAAACCGCCGACAGCACCATCATCGCCAGCATCAGTATTCGGCGGCAGCCTGCCGCCGTTATGTTGTTCAGTATGCTCATTACCGGTTTTGTTCCACCATAGTTTTGGCAATTATAAATGCCACTTATTACCAATCTGTTAAAAAGGAGAAAGAAAAAAATGAAATTTCGTATTGTAATTTTACATCAGCCGGTATATTGTCAATAGCGGCCGGATGTCTTTTTAACCGGCACGGGGACGTTTACGACTTGACGACAAAATGTTTTTTAGGTTCCCCGCGCATTGGTTGCCGCCGTTTTTCACGGTGAAAAACGTGCCTGTGCATCCCGGCCGGAATGAGGTTTAAACCGGATAGAGATTCTGATTTGCGGACAAGCCAAATAACAAGCAAGCAAAAAAGCGTTTGTCCGCGGATCGCAGAACAGGAAAGTTCTGAATGTTTGAAGGTCGGAGAAAGCTGCTCCGGCAATACGGCAAAGCCCGGCAGAAGCGCCTGAAGCTTTTGTCCGAAGCTTGTGTTTTCCTGCTTTTCTCCGCACGATTTCTCTCCGGATGCAATAATTTTTCCGCGTTTTCCGCGGAGTGAACGGAGTTTATTAAAATATGACCAAAAGAATGTTAATCGACGACACCCAGCCCGAAGAAACGCGGGTGGTCGTGGTCAACGGCAACAAGCTTGAAGACGTCGAATTCGAATCAAGCAGCAGAAAACAGATCAAAGGCAACGTTTATCTGGCCAAGGTGATGAGGATCGAACCTTCGCTGCAGGCCGCCTTTGTCGACTACGGCGGCAACCGCCACGGGTTCCTCGCTTTCGGCGAAATCCATCCCGACTATTATCATGTGGACGACAAAACCATGGCCGAACTGGAAAAAGAAGTCGACGCCATGATTGAAAACAAAAAACAGGCGATTAAGGAACGCGAACAGGAACGCGCGAGAATCCGCGAAGAAAAGGCCTTAAAACGCGCCCAGCGCCTGGAACAGGAAGCTGCGGAAGCGCGCGCCCGGGAAGAAGCGGCAAAAGCCGCCGACGAAAACGGCACGGATGCGGAAGCGCAACCGGCAGCGGCGGCCGAACAACCGGAAGGTTCAAACGCTTCTTCCGCGGCGGCAGCGGAAGAAACGCCAACGGCCGCCATCGTTGAAAACGGCGGTGCGGAAACCGGAGAAGCCCCCGCGGCAGCGGCAGAAGAAAAAGCGTCAGACGGCGAAAACCAAGCCGCAGACGGCAAGCAGGCCGGCAAAAAGAAAAAAGCGGGAACCACCGGCAGACGCCGCGGACGCAAACCGAAAACTGCCGGGGAAACCGCCGAAACGGACGCGGAAGACACATCTGCCGCCGCAGGCAAAACGGCGTCTGCGGAAGCGCCGGCAGAAACGGCCGCCGCACCCGCGGAAGAAGCGAAAAACGACGGCAAAAAGAAAGAAGAAGTCAAAACCCTTGCCGAATCCGCCGGCACCGCAAACGAAAGAATTGTCGAAAAAGACGAAGAATGCGAAAACAACGGCGAAAACGAAACGGAAGAAACCGGCGGCGCCGGCATGGACAACGGCAGCGACGACGAAGTGGCCGCTGACGACGATGACGACGGCGAATATGACTTTGAAATCCAGAAAAAGCTGATTTTGATGCGCAAGCTTTTCCATCAAAGCAAAATTCAGGACGTCATCAAAGAAGGCCAGATTCTTCTGGTACAGGTGGTCAAGGAAGAACGCGGCAACAAAGGCGCCGCCCTGACGACATATCTGTCGCTGGCCGGCCGCTACTGCGTGCTGATGCCCAACCGGATCAAAAGCGGCGGCGTTTCGCGCAAAATCACCAACGTTTCCGACCGCAAGCGTTTAAAAACCATCATCAGGGAACTGCCGATTTCCAGCGACATGTCGCTGATCGTGCGTACCGCCGGTGAAGAAAAGACCAAATCGGACATTATCCGCGACTACAATTACCTGATCCGCACCTGGGAACAAATCCGGCTTGATTCGCTGAAAAGCGGTGCGCCGGCTCTGATCTACGAGGAAGGAAACCTGATTAAACGGGCGCTGCGCGACATGTTTACCAAGGAAATTTCGGAAATCATCATCGACGGCAACAACGCCTATCAGGCTGCCCGCAGCTTTATGAAGATCCTGTCACCGCACAGCATGAAAAAGCTCAAGTCCTGCAAACCGAACGACATTCCGCTGTTCCAGCGTTTCCAGGTCGAAGGACAGCTGGACAAGCTGCACGACACCAACGTGCAGCTGGAATCGGGCGGCTATCTGGTAATCAACCCCACCGAGGCGCTGGTTTCGATCGACGTCAACTCGGGCCGCGCCACCAAGGAAAAAGATTTGGAAGAAACGGCGCTCAAAACCAACCTGGAAGCCGCCGACGAAATCGCCAAACAGCTCCGCATGCGCAATCTGGCCGGACTGGTGGTAATCGACTTCATCGACATGGACGAAGCCAAAAACAATCAGGCAATCGAAAAGCGGATGAAAGAGGCAATGAAAAAAGACCGCGCCCGCGTGCAGATCGGCAAAATGAGCTGCTTCGGGCTGCTTGAGATTTCGCGCCAGCGGATGCATTCCTCTTTCTTTGAAAGCAATTATCAAACCTGCCCGCACTGCCACGGCCGCGGCATTGTCCGCACCATCGAATCCGGCGCGGTTTCCATCCTGCGTACGATTGAGGAAGAAGGCATCAAAGGTCGCTCGTCAAAAATTACCGTTTCGCTGCCGCGCGACGTGGCCGTTTATCTCTTAAACCAGAAGCGCGCCGAACTGGTCAACATAGAACAGCGCTATAAAATGCAGGTTGTCATCTGTGCCGACGACAGCGTCCGCAACATCGCGGATTTCAAAATCGAACGGATAAAAGCAATCAAACCCGCCGGCGAAGAAACGGCAAAGGAAAACAAAATTTCCGAATATGAGGAAAACGATGCCGGCGACGAAACCGACACGGAAGAAACGACCGCAGAGAACGCCGCGGAAAACGAAACCGAAGCCGACGCCGGGGAAAACGAAAACGCCGGTTTCCGACGCAGAGGCGGCAGGCGCGACCGGCGCGGCCGTTTTGACCGCCGCAGGGGCAGCAGACGCCGCAGCGGCGAACCGTCCGGTGAAACGGAAGAAAAACCGGCAAAAGAAGAAGCGGTAATTCTGTATAACAGCCATGAAACGCCGGCTCCCGCAAATACCAATACGGAAAACGAAGAGAAACCGGAAAAAAGGAAGGTTGCATGGTGGAAAAAGCTTATCAACGGATAAACTCTTTTCTGACAACGGCAAAAAAACTGGCAGGCAGTCTTGTGCTGCTGTCAGTTTTTTTAAATTGCGGAACGGCACGGGCCATTTCCCTGATTTCGGACGAAGAAACCGAGATATTTCTGCATCAGACGCTGCGGCCGGTATTCAACGCCGCCGGCGTAGCTTTCCGCCCGGGGCAGATTTATATTGTCAACGACCGTGAACTGAACGCATTCGTCACCGACGGCAACCGCATGTTCGTCAACATCGGCACCATTACCGCCGCCGACAGCCAGAACGAGCTGACCGGCGTGCTGGCGCACGAAACCGGGCATATTCAGGGCGGACACATTCTTCGTCACAAAATCAAATCGCGCGAGGTGCAGAGCATCAGCCTGGCTTCAATGCTGGTCGGCGGCCTGGCCGGCATCGCCGCCGGACGTGCAGACCTGAGCATCGCCGCCATTCTCGGTTCGCAGAGTTCGGCTCTCAATTCGATGCTCTCATACCAGATCAGCGAAGAAAGGAGCGCCGACGAGGCCGCCGTCAACCTGCTGAAAAAAATAAACCAGTCGCCGGCCGGCATGCTCGCATTCCTGAAAAAAATACAACACCGCAACAAAATGCAGGGCATTGCCGAACGCGACTATTACCGCACTCACCCGCTGACCGACGAACGCATATCCTTCGTCGAAAAAGCGGCACGGGAATCGCGGGCGCCGGCGCAAGGGCCTCAGGAAAAGGAATTTCAAAGAATCAAAGCCAAACTGTTTGCCTATACCGAAGAACCGCGGCAGACGTTTCTCAAATATCCGCCCAACGACAATTCCGTCCCCGCCCGTTATGCCCGCGCCATCGCCCTGTTCAAACAGCTGAAAATGAAAGAGGCGCTGGCCGAGGTTAACTCACTGATCGCAGACGAGCCGCAAAACCCTTATTTTTACGAATTAAAAGGACAAATGATGATGGAAACGGGAAAAATTGTTCCGGCCGCCGCCGCTTACCGGCAGGCGCTGAAACTGCAGCCGGCCTCATCCCTGTTCAAGCTTAACCTGTCGCAGGCCATGCTCGAAAACAATCCCGGCCAGGCAGACTTAAAAGAAATCGTCCGCATGCTGAACCAGGTTCTGGTTTATAACCCCGACAGCTATGCCTGGCTGCTTCTGGCAAGAGCCAGCGGCATGCAAAACGACATGGCAACCTCCAACTACGCGGCGGCGGAATTCTCTTTTCTCGGCGGCGACGCGCAAACGGCCCGGCGGCAGGCGGAAAACGCCCTGCGGCATAATCCGTCTTCAACGCTCAGGCTTAAGATCGACGATCTGCTGATGAGAATCAAACAACTTGAAAAAGAAGAAGGACTGCCCGAACGCAGACGCTGAAAAAGTGCAGGTTCCGGCCATCCGTTCCGAAACATGGCCGGGCAAGCTGTTGAGAAAGCGAAAAACGGGTTTGGCACAAACCGGCTTTGGCATCAAAACGAAAATACAAAAGCGGTATGTTATCCACAACCTTTAATTTTTATTTCTTATTTCTACAATCTATTAGTGTCAATACGATAGCCGGTTCTCCGGCTGCGAATTTCGCTTGCCTTTGTTTATTCCGCATATTTCGTCTTGTAATCGTTTTTTTGTTTATTTATGATGTTTCCAGGTGGCAGAGCCATTACATCCGCCCGCGGAACGGTCGTGAAAACGTGCCGGCGCCGTTTGTTCGGAAAGCAGGCAAACGTTTTTCCGTTCTGCTGCGGAAAATGTACGGTTTTGGCACTTAAGCGCCCGAAAAAGGGGCGCGGGGCCTTGACAAGCCCATATATGCTACGGCGACAGGGATATTCGCCGTCAAATTGTTATCGTTGTTGATAGCGATAACGATGAATATATCCCTGACTACGGTCGGGGAGCCCCGGGTGCATGTCCAACAACTGAAAAGTTCAAAGACCCGGGGGATCATTTTAGCATATATGATTTGTCAACTTCCCGACCACCTTCATTTCAAAAGCGCTTTTCCCGCCGTCTTAAAAAAAACGGCCGAAAAGCTCATATCCCTTTTGAAGTCTGACAGTGGCCTTACCGTTTAATCAACAACAGAAAGGATTGCTTCATGAGATTTCCTATTTTTCAATCATTGGAACGCGGCAAAGACATCCCGCAACCGATCGAAATTGACATCGGCAAATGTCTGCGCTTCTGCCGTTCCGTATACTGTCTTACACAAAAAGACGTGGCCGACCAAATCGGCGTTCCGCTCCAAACACTCAGGCAATACGAACAAGGCAAGGGACACATTCCCTGTTACATGTTGTGGACATTGAGCAATTTCCTGCGAGTTCCCGTTGCCCGCTTTTTCGAATTTGAACAAGCGGCACAACACGACCATAACAACTTTTTCTGGTGTGAAGACGAAGTATTGTCAGGAGAAGATGATGAGGAAGAAGACGACGAAGAAAAAGACGAAATCGAAAAGTAACGGCAAATGATGTTTGCTGCAGACTTGCGAAAGCCGGATATTTTCGGATATCCGGCTTTTCCGTCTATAAGGCCGCGGCTATTTTTGCGGCAATTTCGCGGTAAGCTTCGCTGAACGGACTGTCCGGTTCGGCATAAACGATCGGGGTGCCGCCGTCGGCATAACTGCGGATCTTAATGTTGAGCGGAATCTCCCCCAGAAACTTTTCACCCAGTCGTTCCGCCGTTTCCCGCGCGCCGTGTTCGCCGAAGACGAATTCCTTATGACCGCACTCGGGACACAGATAATAACTCATATTTTCGACAATGCCCAAAATCGGCACCTCTACCCGTTTGAACATGTTGACGCCTTTGACCGCATCGATCAGGGCAATGTCCTGCGGGGTGGAAACGATAACCGCGCCGTCAAGTTTCACCTGCTGGGCCAGCGTAATCTGAATGTCGCCGGTGCCGGGCGGCATGTCGATCACCATGACGTCGATGTCGCCCCAGTTGACTTCCGTCAAAAGCTGCTGCAGGGCGCCGCAGGCTTTCGGCCCGCGCCAGATCAGCGGGGTGTCTTTGTCCACCAGACTGCCGATCGACATCGACTTCAGGCCGAGGTTTTCAAAAGGCTCGAAAGTTTTGCCGTCGTAAGAAATCGGCGACACGTCTTCAAACCCCAGCATGGTCGGCACCGAAGGGCCGTAAATGTCGGCATCGAACAACGCCGTTTTTTTGCCAAGATCCGCCAGCGCCAGCGCCAGATTGACGGCGGTGGTGGATTTGCCGACGCCGCCTTTGCCCGAAGCGACGGCAATGATTTTTTTTACTCCGGGAATCCGCCAGCGGGTATCCCCTTCGTCGCGGCGGGCCGCGGTATAAACGACCGAAACTTTGTCTATTTCCGGATATGCCAGCAAAGCCTTTTCCATTGCTTCCGCTCCGGCCGGGTCTTCGGCGGCATTAACCAGAGTAACGATCGCGCGGCGGTTAAAAACCCTGACGCTCTCAATCGTTTCCGGAGCAAAGTATTGCCCGGCGATACGGCGCAGTTCTGCTTCCATAATTCTCTCCTGTTGATATTGTCGTATCATTAATTGTTTTTAGGATACATTTATATTATATATGGATTTAATGCAATATAATAAACAATGAGGTGTAAAAACATGGCTGACAACAAAAGCCCGTGGGACGACAGCAATGATTCCCCGTGGCAGGGCGAAGCGAATACGGAAAAAGTCGTTAAATTCCGCCGGATCAAAAAAAGCGGCGGTTTCAGTTTTGACGGCGGCGCCAAACTGATTATCGGCGCGGCGGCGGCTCTGTGGCTGGCATCCGGCTTCTATCAGGTGCAAACCAACGAACAGGGGGTGGTGCTGAGATTCGGCAAATATGTCGACACCACCGAACCGGGACTGCACTACCATCTGCCCTACCCGATTGAGACGGTGGAAAAAGTAAGCATGACCCAGGAACGGAGCATTAACCTCGGGGTGGCCGAAAGCAGCCGGGTTTCCAACGTTTCCCGTGCATTTACCGAGAGCCATATGCTGACCGGCGACGAAAATATCGTCGACATCAACCTGACCGTGGTCTGGCGGATCAAAAACGCCAAAGACTACCTGTTCAGCATGCGCAGCCCCGACCAGACGGTAAGCGTTGCCGCACAGTCGGTTTTGCGCGAAATCGTCGGCCAGTCGAAAATGATGCCGATCATTTCGGGCGACCGCGGCAAGGTTGAGGAAGACACCAAGCTTGAACTGCAGAAAGTGCTCGACGACTTCGGGTCCGGTGTGGAAATCGTCCGCGTCAAACTGCAAAAGGCCGATCCGCCGAAACAGGTGGTCGACGCCTTTAACGAAGTTCAGCGCGCCAAAGCCGACATGGAAAGATTTAAGAACGAAGCGGAAGCTTATCGCAACGAGGTTGTTCCCAACGCCCGCGGCCAGGCTTCGCAGATTCTGCAAGGCGCGGAAGCCTACAAGGAAGCCGTTGTCAACAAGGCAAAGGGCGAGGCCGAGCGTTTCAACTCGGTTTATCAGGCCTATAAAAAAGGCCGTGAGGTAACCGCCAAGCGCCTGTATCTGGAAACCATGGAAAACGTCCTGAAAAATTCCGACAAGGTCATTCTCGACCCTTCCGCCAAAGGCAACGGCGTGGTGCCGCTGCTGCCGCTGAACAGTTTGAAATAAGGAAACGACGACGATGAGTAAGATTCAATATGTTTTGATTGCGCTGGCCGCGGCCGTTGTCATTCTGGCCGCCGGCAGCATTTATACCGTCAACCAGGGCGAACAGGCGCTGGTTCTGCAATTCGGCCGTCCGGTCAGAGTTGTAAAGGAACCGGGACTGAAACTCAAAATTCCGATGATTCAGAACGTCGTTTTCTATGACGCGCGGCTGCTCAATCTTGATCCGCCGGCGCAGGAAGTGGTTTTAAACGACAAAAAACGTCTGGACGTCGACAGTTTTACCCGCTACCGGATTATCGACCCGCTGAAGTTTTACAAAACCGTGCGCACCGAATATCAGGCGCAGAGCAAACTGGCGGAAATCGTCAATTCCTCCATCCGCAAGATCCTCGGCCGCAGCACCTTACAGGAACTGTTGTCGCAGAAGCGCACCCAGATCATGAACGACATCAGCGCCGCGGTTAAGGTCGACGCGGAACAGATCGGCGTCAGCGTTGCCGACGTGCGCATCCGCCGGGCCGACCTGCCGCTTGAGGTTTTGCAGGCGATCAATGCCCGGATGAAGACTGAACGCGAGCGCGAAGCCAAGGAGTTCCGCGCACAAGGGTCGCAGGAAGCGCAGAAGATCAAGGCCAGCGCCGACAAGGAAAAAACCATCATCCTCGCCGACGCCGAAAAGCAGGCACAGATCATCCGCGGTCAGGGCGACGAACAGGCAATCATGATCTGGAACAAAGCCGCCGGGCAGGATATGGAGTTTTTTGCCTTCTACCGCTCGCTCGAGGCTTATAAAAACGCGCTCACCGACGGCAACGCTTCGATGGTTTTGTCGCCTGACAGCGAGTTTTTCCAGTTTTTCCGCAAATCGATGAGATAGGAAGATGAACAGATTACGACTTTGGCTTATGGTTCTGTGCGGCGCGGCCGCCGCTTTTCCCGTCCGGGCGCAATACGGTTTTCCGTCTTTTGCCGATCTGGCGGAAAAGCTGATCCCGACGGTGGTCAACATCTCCACCATCCAGCAGCCCGACCAGATCAACATTCCGGCCGAAGGCAGCAACGGCGGCGGGGAATATTATGATCCGCTGGAAGGCCGGGTAGCGTTGGGATCGGGCTTTATCATCAGCGAAGACGGATACATCATCACCAACTATCATGTGATTGAGAACGCCGAAGTCGTCAACGTGGTACTGTTTGACAACACCGAAGTCGAAGCCGACATCATCGGCGGCGACGAAAAAACCGACATCGCCCTGATCAAAATCGAGCCGCCGTTTGAACTCGACAAAGTTACTTTCGGCGATTCCGACGCCATCCGGGTGGGCGACTGGGTACTGGCCATCGGCAACCCGTTCGGGCTGGGCGGCAGCGTTACCGCCGGCATCGTCTCCGCCAAATCGCGGGACATTGCCGCGGGTCCGTACGACAATTTTATCCAGACCGACGCTGCCATTAACCAGGGCAGTTCGGGCGGCCCGATGTTCAATACCAAAGGAGAAGTGATCGGCATCAATTCCGCCCTCTTCTCCACTTCGGGCAACAACATGGGAATCGGCTTTGCCATCCCGATCAACATTGTCGAATGGATCGTCAAACAGCTGGAGCAAAGCGGCGAGGTCAAACGCGGCTGGATCGGCATCCGGGTACAGCCGAACTCCAAAAATCTGGCCCGCAGCCTGAACCTGAAAGACTCTCAGGGAATCATCGTTTCCGGCATCAGCGAAAACGGACCGGCAGCCAAAGCCGGGCTGCAGGCCGGCGACGTGATCATCAGCCTCGGTCAGACCGAAATCAACAGCTGCAAAGACTTTTCGCGGCTGATTGCCGAAATGCCGGCCGGCAGCGAAGCGCAGCTTGTAATCTGGCGCAATCAGGAGATTGAGCCGATCACGGTTAAGGTCGAAAATATGCCGAAATCACCCAAAGCCGTCCCCCGCGAGCAGGTCAAACCGGATTCCGACGGCGGCAAAATCTTAAAAGAAAGCGGTATGATCCTGAAAGAAATTACGCCGGAAATCGTTAAAAACATGAATTTGTCGCCGACCACCATGGGACTTTTGGTCGAAGGGGTCGAATTCGGCAGCGACGCCGACCGGCAGGGCATTAAACGCGGCGACATCATCCTGAAAATGGATCTGAAAGACTGCGTCACCCTCTCCGCCGCATTGGGACATATTCAGGACGCCCAAACAGAAAAACGCCCGCTGCACCTGATGATCCAGAATGCGGAACAAGACGAAATCAACGTTCTCCAGCTGAAGTTAAGACCATGAGCAGAGTAGATTTTTACCATTTGCAAAACCAGCGTCTGGAAGACGTGCTGCCGAAGCTTTTGGAAAAGGCTTACGGCACCGGCAAAAAAATCGTGGTAAAAATCGGCAACGAAGAACGCGTTGAGTTTTTGAACTCGCTGCTGTGGACATATAACGACACTTCTTTCCTGCCGCACGGCAGCCGCAAAGACGGTTTTGCGGACATGCAGCCGATCTGGCTGACTGCCGGCGACGATGTGCCCAACGGTGCGGAATTTCTGTTTCTGACCGACGGCGCGCGAACCGATTGGGAAACAATCAGCCGCTTTGAAAGGGTATTCAACATCTTTGACGGCAATTCGGAAGAAAGCCTGACGCAGGCGCGCCAGATGTGGAAAGAGCTGAAACAACAGGACGCCGACGTTTTTTACTGGCAGCAAAACGAAAACGGATCCTGGCAACAGAAAGGATAAAAACATGGACAGAAATTTTCTTATTAAAAACAACCTGACGGAAATTACCGGCGACCGATTCATCATCGACATGATGTACGCAACGCCGGAAAACATCATTTTACACCCCGTATATTGGGAAGTGGGGTTCGGCGACCGGGCATATATCCATGTTGACGCTGCGGTACGATTGCAGGAACTGGCAGGCGAACTGGCTGCGCAAAACCTCAAATTGCGTATTCGCGACGCTTACCGTCCGCCGGTTGCCCATCGGAGAATTCTGGAGCTGATCACGGTAGAAGGATTGTTTGCCAGCAAACCGGAAAACAGTCTGCACTGTTACGGTACGGCAATCGACTGCTGCCTCACCGACGAAAAAGGACGCAACCTGAAATTCCCGACCGAAGTCGACGGCTATGAGAAAAAATTCGCCAAACAACTGGCCAAAGGGGAAACCGAGCCTTTTTACAAGTATCTGGAAAAAGCGCGGCAGGATTTTCTCGACACGCGTTATGCGGAAGAAATCAACAACCGGGAACTGCTGAAAAAACTGATGACTTCCGTCGGTTTTGAAACTATCAACAGCGAATGGTGGCATTTTCAGCTGCCGGGCGGCAAAGAAGACTATCCGATGATCGAATGGGAATAGGCGCATAAAAATGTAAAAACGGCGGAAACCGGTTATTTGCCAAGAGAACACTTTTGGCGCAGCAATCATGAAAAAGAATCTGCCGAAAGCCGCAAAAAATCCGGAAAAGGATTAAGATATTCCTATCGCCAAAGCATTCAGGAAAAACGGCAAAAAGCATGTGATGAGTAAAGACAGTGATTATTACGCAACGTCAATGCGCTTTATTTTCTCTGTTTCATCCGCCAATGACCTGCCATCCGCTTTGGAACCGACGGAGAAACAGACTTGTCAAAATTGGTGATTATAAGGGGAAATTCCGGGAGCGGCAAAACAACTGTTGCCAAAGTGCTGCAACATGAATTGGGACACAACGTCATGGTGGTTTCTTAAGACGTCGTCCGTCGAGAAATGTTACGCGTCAAAGACGGGGCAGGCACAAAAGCGCTGCCCTTGCTGTCAGAATTGCTTATGTATGGAAAAAATAATTGCGAAACGGTTATTCTTGAGGGCATATTGTAACTCAAAATGGTATATGCCGTTATTTGAATTGGCAAAAAACACATTTAAAGATGAAATTCGGGATTATTATTGCGGTCTTACTTTTATGGAAACGTTAATCAAACACGGCACAAAAAGCAACAAAGATGATTTTGGCGAAGAAGAAATGAAAAAACGGCGGCATAAAAAAGATTACATTAAAATCATTCCCGAAAAAACATTTTGCAAGACATGAGCGTAACCGATACCGTTAAAATGATAATCCGAAAAATTTTCACACAATGATGACCGGTTTACCGCAAATAAAGGAAAAATCCGGCGCTGCGGCATCGTTGTCGTAACCATTCAACCGCCATAACAATGGTGGAAATCTGTAAGGCATCAATAGATATCCCCCGGTAAACTGAGAGTTTTATAGAAAAGGCGCAGATGCCATTTCGTTACAGCTCCAGTCGGAACCGCCCCAAATCCCATCGTCCTTAAAATTCTGCATAATGTTCATTTTTTTCTTCATCTGAGCCGACGCTGCTGACAAACTATCCCCGTGACCAAAATACATTTCATTTGCTTAAGCCGGGCAAACTCAGCTCTTATCTGCAATAAAGACCGACTTTTCAATTGTGCCGTTACATCTGCTATTGCATATCTCGGGGATATTGTTGAACATGATTTTTATCAAAAACAATCTTTCCCTGCCTTGCAACCGGGAACACTTCCCGGCAGCTCAAGCTATGACTTGCTTTATATAATCTGTGACGCCGGGCTTTCGGACCGACGACGATAATTACACACCCAGACTGCGCGGCAGTTTAAAAGGCAAACACTATGTTGACCTTGTACAACTTCCATATCTTCTTGATTCTATCGTTGTCGTAACCATTCAACCGCCATAACAATGGTGGGAATCTGTAAGACATCAATACAAAAAAACATCTCCCGGCGGGAGATATTTTTTTAATGTTTACGCCTCTTTTGTCATTTTTTCGATTCATCCTGATCATGCCATGTCAGCGAAAGCTTCTGCAAAAGCTCTTTGTAAATATCGGCTTTGGCTCTTCTTTCGTCCTCTGCGTAGCCGCCTTTGTCAGCCTTTTGCACAAAAGTTTCATAGTGTTTTTCCAGCTCTTTTTTAAAACCAGCCTCATAATCGGGCTTCAAATAACCGAAAAAAACCAACGAATGGAACTCTTGCAACAAAGTATTGATTTGCACTTTTTGCAGACCAACATGTTTCTCCTTTTCCGCAATTTCCTGAGCCAAAAGGCCGCTTTCTCCGAGTTGTTTGAGAAAAAGGCGTTTTTCCCGGTAAAATGCATCTTCACGTTCCCCGCATTTGCAGCGATCTTTGCCGCAACATTTTCTCAAACGCAGAAAGCGAACCGCTTCCATGATTAAAATCATCGTCAAAATAACGATCAAAGCCAGCAAATAATTATCATTCATAGTATTCAATAATTTGGTTTAGGAGTTACTTATAACATTTTTTGCCCCTGAAAACAAGTTTTTTCATTGCTTATTTTTGTTTCAACCCCTGGGAATCCGCCACCGGAAGAAGCCGGATCAAGGTCATGTCGGACGGCGCCAGCAGCCGCATCGGCGGTCCCCAGTAACCGGCGCCGCGAGAAATATAGAGCTTGCCTTCCGGCAACTCGTACAAACCGGAAAGAAAATTGTTGGCAAGCCGCACCGGCAGATGAAAAGGAAAGATTTGTCCGCCATGGGTATGGGCCGAAAGCTGCAAGTCAAACCCCTGCCCCAGATATTCCCTCGCCCTGGTCGGATTGTGCGCCAGCAAAATTTTATAGGCTTCGGGATCGGCATTCCGCAAAAGATGCGGATACTGCGTCTGCGTCCGCTGCCGCGGCCCGTCCGGCATGCCGGCTATATAAAGCGGCAGCCTCTCCACGTTGCGGCCGTTTTCCGACAGCCAGACAAAACCGGCTTTTTGCAAATACCACTGTATTTCAACCAGGCCGTTGTAAAATTCATGGTTCCCGGGCGAAAAATAAACGCCGTAACGGCTTTTCAGCCGTTTCAGTTCACCGGCCTGCGGCAGCACCGCCTCCATCCGGTCATCAATGATGTCGCCCGGCAGCACGATCAGATCAGCTTCCTGAGCGTTGGCCAGATCCACCATATCGGCAAACCATTTGACCGGTTTACTGCGGTCTATGTGCATGTCGTTGATCTGCAGGATTTTGATTTCCCGGTCTGTTTTGGACGTTTCGATAACGATTTCGCGCACGCGCGGGGTTTTCACGCCTTCGTACAGGGCATAAAGCGACAGCAGCAAAGCCAGCGCCAAAGTAATCAGGTTGGCCTTGGTCAGAGCCGCCGTATTCACCGGACTCCAGCCGGCCGAAGCATGCCCCGACAACTTGGCCAGTCCGTAAGAAACGGCCCAGACGAAATCACGAAACAAAAGCAGCATCAGCAGCAAAAAGGCAAAGCCGAAAAGAAAATAGCCGCCGAGAGCCAACGTATTGTAAACCGGCCCTTCCAGCCATCCTTTGGCACGGAGGCCGCCCAAAACCGCCGGCATTGCCCAAACGGCCCACAACAGCAGGAATACCGCGACTTTCCACCACGGCGAAATGTCGTTGTAGCCGCACAGCGTCCGTGCGCTGATCAGCGCTCCGACAAAGGTGACGGTAAAAAAAGCGATGACGAAATACACGGACGTCCTCTCTGTCGGTTTTAGGACGTAGCGGCGGTTTTACGACGGCGGTAAACCCGCTTGGGCGCGGCTTCCGCCGCCGGCGCTTCAGCGGCAGAAGAAACGACGGCGGCCGCTTCGTCCGCTTTGGTATGACTGATTTCGATGATTTTAAACGATTTTCTGGTTTCCTTCGCCGGAACCCGTTCTTCTCCGGCAGCATTTTTCTCCGCAGCCGGAGCGGCAGCTTCTGCCGTTTCTTTACCCGGTCGTGTGCAGGAAGCGCGTTTTTTCTCTGTCGCCGGCGCAGCCTTTTCTGCCGCCGTATTCTCTTCTTTGCGGTCGCTGTTTTCAATTCCCGCACTTTCCGCATCCGGCTGCCGTTCTTCCACCGCCGGCCGGTTTTCCGCCTCATTGCGAAGTTCGCCGTTTTCCGCGGCAAAGGCCTGACGCTGCTGGTTCTTGCGTTCGTTGATTTCGGTCACGATTTTGCGGTAGTGTTCGGCATACTGGCGAAAAATTTCCGCATTGACATAATCGTTGTTGCTTTGGGCGTCTTTGGCAAAGTCGTTATAGCGTTTGATCAGGTCAAGCGCGGTGCCGCTGATTTTGCCGGCAATGGAATTGCTGTCAAATTTATAATTGAGGGAGTAGATCGTACTGTTGCTGCTGTTATTGCCGCCGCTGCGGTATTTGTTGTTTGTTTTTTTCATATTTATACCATAAAACATCAGGTTAAAGAGCGCCTGCACGGACAGGAACACCCCGGAACAAATTTATTTTCTTTTTAAGTTGGTTTGGAAACAAAAACGCCGATTTTCCTAAAAATTCAATAAGCGTTTACGGGTGAATAATACAAAAATTTTTGCAAAATGCAAATTATTTTTTCAATATTACACAGCGTTTAATCCCGTTTAAGTCTTCCCGCATGCCAACCGTCTGCCAGCCGGAACCGGCAAAAACGGAAGCGATGTCGCCGGCCTGCCCTGCCCCCGCCTCCAGCACCAGATATCCGCCGTCGTTCAGCCAGCCGCCGGCAACCGACGCAATCTGCCGGTAATGATCCAGACCGTCGGCACCGCCGTCCAGAGCGGACAACGGGTCATAATCCTTCACCTCCGGCGCCAAAAAAGCGACGTCGGCGCTCGGAATATAAGGAGGATTGCTGACAATGAGATCAAAACGTTCGCTGAAAACATCTTTGAAATAGTCAAACTCAACCAGCCGCAAGCGGTCTTCCACCTTCAGCCGGCATGCATTTTCCGCCGCCACCGCCAAGGCCGCCGGCGAAATGTCCGCACCGACGCCCCGCGTTCCCGGACAGTCGGCCAGCAGCGACAGCAGCAGACAGCCCGAACCGACCCCGAGTTCAAGCAGAGAGCTCAAACGGTGTTCGGCAATCAGCTCTGTCGCGGCTTCCACCAGCGTTTCACTGTCCGGACGCGGACTGAGCACTTCGCGGTTAACGACAAAACGATATTTGTAAAAATCGCGGCGGCCGATTACCTTGTCCAAAGGTTCATGCGCCAGGCGGCGTTCAAGCAGCCGGCCGGCCTCGCTCATCTGCCGGGGAGAAAGTTTCCGCCCGGGATCGTAAACATTGCTTTCCATGCCCGTAACGTGCGCCAGCAGTATCCGCGCTTCCAGACGCGGAGAATCGATCCCCGCCGCCGCCAGAGCGGCCACTGTCCGATTAAAAAACTCATCCGCCATGAAAAATCAGTTTTCCGAACTTTTGAAAGGATTGACAAAGATGTTGTTCTTTTTGATTTTCCGCACTTTTTTGATCCGCTCCTCCATCCGTTCCAGCATTCCGTCCAAAGATTCGGAAGGCGAAAAGCTGTCCCGGAATTCCAGACCGGTGACGGCGGCGGCAGACATCTCGCCGGTAAATTCAAATTCGTTTGATTTCTCTTTTTTCTTCGCCATTGCCGATTGCCTCACCGCTTCCGTTTTTCAGCAGCTTAAACAGTTTCCGCCGTTTCCGCGGCAGCTTCCTTAACCAGAGCGGACAAATGTTCAAACGCTTTTTTTTCGATCTGGCGAACCCGCTCGCGGCTGACTTCAAACCTGGCGCCGATTTCCTCCAACGTCTGCGGCGTTTCCGTCAGCATCCGGTGACGGATGATGTAAGCTTCCCTTTCGGGCAGCCGGCTCAGACATTTTTGCAGCATCCGGTGTTTTTGCGCTGCTTCCTGTTTGCAGGTCAGGGCAGCTTCCAGATTTTGCCGCTTGTCGACCAGCATGTCGATTTTTTCGCGTTCGTCTTCTTCGTCGCCGACGGTAACGTTCAGCGAAGAATCGCCGCCCAGACGGCGGTTCATTTCCACCACGTCTTTTTCGTCAACCACCAGCTCGCCGGCAATCTGCTTAACGACGGAAGGTTCCAGCTCCTTGTTTTCGTAAATGCCGAGTTTGGCCTTGATGCGGCCGAGGTTGTAAAACAACTTTTTCTGTGCCGCCACGGTGCCGATCTTGACCAGCGACCACGAACGCAGAATAAAGTCGTTGATTGCCGCCTTAATCCACCAGATTGCATAAGTCGAAAGGCGCACTTTCTTTTCCAGATCAAATTTTTTGACTGCCTGCATCAACCCGATGTTGGCTTCCGAAATCAGATCGGCCAACGGCAGACCGTAATGACGGTATGTCAGGGCGATTTTGGCGGCCAGGCGCAAATGCGAAACCACCAGCCGGTGCGCGGCCTCAAGGTTATGATTTTGTTTAAAGTCGAGGATCAGCGCCTGCTCTTCCTCTTCGCTTAACACCGGAAAGCTCTTAATTCTTTCAAAATAGGACAACAGGCCGCCCGCGTCCGGCAAAGCCGGCAGCTGCGCCGCCTTGTTGATCACCATTACCGAAGAACCTTTACTCATTCCGACATCACCATCCTTTTCTTTTCACACGAAGTGTGATTATATCCTTTTTTTCTATTTTTTCAACCGCTCATTTGAAAAAAACGTAATCGGAAACTCATTTTTCCGCCGCTGCGGACGCGTCGCCGACCGGCAATTCTTTTGGCTCCGCCGCATTTTCCGCCGCCGCGGAAGCGCCGTCCGGTTCCTGTCCGGAAGCGGTGTCCGCATCCGGTGTCCGCGCCGGTTCAGACGCTTTTTCTTCCGTCGGCGTTTCCCCGTCTGCCGGCGGTTCAAAATAAATCGAAAACTCGTTGCCGCTGTCCGGCGCCGGAACAAAATTCAGTATCTGCACGCGGGTGCCGCTTCCTTCCGGATACATCAAAAGATAAATACCGCTGACGGCGCCGCCCCGGCACAAACGCAGATTATCTTCGGCAATCCGGTAATTTATTTTGGTCATCACCAGTTCGCGAGCCACTTCATAATTGGACGCGTTGTCAAATTCCGCCGCCGGAATCTCCTCAAATTCCTTCAGGTTTTTGACAATCAGTGCCTGCTTGCGGCGGCTGATGATGCTGGAAGCGGGATTTTCGTCCTGATATTCCTTCACTTTTTCGGCAACGGCCTTCAACATTGCGGGATCATTGCAGGAAGGCAGCCGAGCCGCGGCGCTTTCCGCCTGCGGCTTGGGGGCAAAAATGACGACGTTGATTTCGCTGTCCGCATTCTCCGCCCGGGCGGAGAATGCCAAAAAGGCCAAAGCCGGAATAAGGAAATATCTGTTCACCTGCTTCTCCTAAAAGTTAACCGATTTCGGCGTTCTCGGGAAAGGAATGACGTCACGGATGTTGCCGATGCCGGTAAGCAGCAGCATCATGCGCTCAAACCCCAAACCGAACCCGGCATGAGGAACGGTGCCGAAGCGGCGGGAATCGAGATACCACTCATAGTCGGCTTCCGTCATGCCGATTTCTTCAATGCGCTTCAACAAGACGTCATAGCGTTCCTCACGCTGGGAACCGCCGATCAGCTCGCCGATGCCCGGCACCAGAACGTCCATTGCCGCAACCGTTCTGCCGTCATCGTTCAGACGCATGTAAAAGGCTTTGATCTCCTTCGGGTAATCGCGGACGATTACCGGACGCTTGAAATGTTTTTCGGCCAGAAAACGCTCATGTTCGGTTTGCAGGTCAATGCCGTACTCCGGTTTGTACTCAAAACGTTCGCCGGAATTTTTCATGATCTCGATCGCTTCGCCGTAGGTAATGCGGGCAAAATCGTTGTTGACGATCGTATCGAGCGTGTCTTTCAGACCGGGGGCGACAAATTTTTCAAACAATTCCATGTCTTCGGCGCAATGTTCCATAACATGTTTAACGCAGTATCTGACCATGTCTTCCGCCAGATTCATGTCGTCGGTGAGGTCGGCAAAAGCCATTTCCGGCTCAATCATCCAAAATTCCGCCGCATGCCGGGTGGTGTTGGAGTTTTCCGCCCGAAACGTGGGGCCGAAAGTATAAATGTCGCCGAGCGCCGTCGCATACATTTCGCCGTTTAACTGGCCGGAAACCGTCAGCCGCGCCTCTTTGCCGAAAAAGTCCTGAGAATAGTCGACTTTGCCGTCGGGCGTTTTCGGCAGGTTGTTCAGGTCAAGCGTGGTCACCTGAAACATTTCGCCGGCGCCTTCGCAGTCGGAAGCGGTGATGATCGGCGTATGGACGTAGCGGAATCCGCGTTCATGGAAAAAAGTGTGAATCGCGTATGAGAGTTCGGACCGAATCCGGAATGCGGCACCGTACTTGTTGGTGCGCGGACGCAGATGGGCAATGGTACGCAGATATTCGTCGGTATGTTTCTTCTTCTGCAGCGGATAAGTGTCGTCCGCCCAGCCGTAAACCTCGATTTTTTCGGCCTTGATCTCATATTTCTGGTTGCCGCCCTGAGAGGGAACCAGTGCGCCGCTGACGGCAACCGAAGAACCGGTGGTCAGTTTTTTGACGTCCTCGTAGTTGGGAAGAGCGCTGCCGGCGATCACCTGAATATTTTTCAGGCAGGAACCGTCGTTTACTTCGATAAAAGAAAAATCTTTCGCGTCGCGGCGCGTTCTCACCCAGCCCTTGACCAACACGTCGGCCAAAGGTTTGTCCGAAGACAGCAATTTTACAACCTTGGTTCTTTCTGACATTTTAGTTTTCCCGTTAAATTAGTTTTTCCGTTTAAGTTAATTTTGTCCGTCAATATATAACAGTTAACTTCATTTGGCAAGAGTCCGGCATTGACAAAAAGCAATCTGTAGATAATATAAAAAGCAGATAACAACAGAACAACTTTATCATGCGGAGGAAGAAGGATGAAAAAATTTGTTATTGCCCTGATACTGCCGGTAATGGCGGTTTTGGCGGGGTGCGCTTCCCAGATCGGCGCCAACCAGTATGATTCGGCGGCGGTCGGGTCGGTCAACCGCGCCCGGGCAGGAACCATCGTTTCCGTTCGTGCGATCACCGTCGCCGACAGCGACAATTCGCTCGGTACGGCAATCGGCGGCATCGCCGGCGGCGTGGCCGGTTCGCAGATCGGCAAAGGCAGCACCGCGGGCGTTCTCGGCGCCGTCGGCGGCGCCCTGGTCGGCGGCGCGGCCGGCAATCTGGCTCAACGCGGCCTTTCCAAACAAAGCGGGTATGAATACGTCGTCCAGCTCGACAACGGCGGACTGGTCACCGTTACTCAGGGCAGCGACGTGCTGATGGCCGTCGGCCAGCGCTGCATGGTGCTTTACGGCAGCGGCTCAGACCGGGCGCGCATCATTCCCTACAGCGGCTATTAAATTATGGACGGGCGCTTCGACAAAGCCGTCCGCGATATGCTGTCCTTAGAAGACGAGGCGGTGCCCCTGACGAGCGCCGCCGATTTGGTTTTGCAGGAATATGTTCTTTCCGCCCCCACCATGTCGGCCAAACATTTCGGCCTTTTCTGCCGGACTTTTGCCCGGCTGGCGCCCCGCTCCCAAGATATAACCTATCAGGCGGCGGAAGCGGCGCTGGCGCGGCGGGCACTGTCGGTTGAAAACACACAGCCGGAATTGTTTGACGAAGTGCGGCAGCAGGTTTTCCGCGGAGATGCCGGCGGACTGGCCGCCCTGGCCGCGGCAATCGGCCGGGAAACCGGCGCCCGGCAACCTCTCTGCCCCGGTTTTGCCGACCGCACGCAGCGTTTTTTTGCCCGGCAGGCATGGCATCATTCGTTCACCGACGACGAAATCCGCCGGCTGAGGGAAACCCTGACCGAGGAATATCCGAATCCGCAAATCCGCGGCATATTTGCGGCAGCCGCGGCGGAAGCGGAACAAATCCAGCGACAAAAAAGAGAACGCGACATAAACATGCTTAACCGCTGGGCTTTCGCTTTCAAAAGCGACGATCTGCTGAAAAAGCTTTCGTTTCGCAATACTTACGTCAATCTGCTCTATGAGCGTCTGGTTCGCGAACACGAAATCAAAAACATCGTTCCCGAAGAACATTACCGCCGCCACCGTCTGATCGTTCAACGGCAGATACGGGAACTGACGGGCACTTTGGATGCCAAAGGGAAAGAAATCTGCCGTAAATACGCAATCAACAAAGTCTACAAAGCCGTGGCCGGAAATGACAAGTTCAAACTTCAATCGGCCGCACATGCTTTGGAAAAATATGAGGGAGAAAGCTTTTACCCGGAAACGACGGCCGTTTTGTCCGCGCTTGACGGCGGCGTCAAAAACCGCGACGTCCGGCTGCCGCAAAAGCCTTACCGCGGTTACGACTGACATCTGATCCGCTTCCTGCCCTGCCATTTTTGAAAACGGCCGTTTTCCCGCGGCGGCATTCCGATACAATCCCCGTTTCTTGCGTCCTGCCGCTTTGGCCGTTTTGGATACCGGAAGCCTTTTGGGCCCCGGAACAAAAAAAATTCGTTTTTGTAAAAATAATACTTGACCTTTATTTTTTTTATCTGTATATATGCACCTAGTTTCGATGACCCCATCGTCTAGCGGTTAGGACATCACCCTTTCACGGTGGTAACACGAGTTCGAGTCTCGTTGGGGTCGCCAATACAGACAGCGCTCTTTTCAGGGCGCTGTTTTGTTATGTAAACTATGACTTTAAGCAAGTTCGAAAGTCTCGTTTTTGAAAATTGCATTTTGGAAAAGGCTGCCGAACCTGCTTATTTATTCTTGTTTTTTCAATTGATTGTGTCTTTTCTTTTTTATAAAATTTACGGAAAAAATATCACGGCAAAATAAGCTGTTCCAACCAACAGGCCGCACTATCTATCGGCAGTTTCCAACTTCCGGTCACCTGTTAATATGGCGACTTTTGGGTATTAACGTATTTGGAAAGAAAAGAGACTAAAATGGCCAGAATTTATGTTGCTGATAATAAATATGAATCGGGTATAATTAAGGTGTATCGTGTGGACAGTAAATATGATGCGGATATTTTGTTTTATAAAGTTGATAGTAAATACGACACTCAATGGCAAACGAATAATGATTTCGTTACAAGATTAGGTTAGAGAGGAAACAACAATGACTATTGTAAAACAAAAATTTAATCCTCCTCTTAGAATTTGCAAAAATAGAAGTGAGGAGGTTTGTTCCATTTCTGAAAGGTTATGGTACGCAGAAGAAAATACCGACGAATTAAAGAATGCAAGCAAGTGTTTTAGCGATATCGGGTACATAGGTTCTATGCAAATAGAGGAAAATTGGAAACATTATTACAAAGGGTACTATGTCAGTAATTATGGCTACGTTGTCAAAATTAAAGATGAAGATAAGGAAAAGGCGGAAGAAATTATTCCAGAGGAATTAAAAAAAGCTGATGAAGTTTCTTCTGGATATAGGTGGTTGGATTTTTCGGACGAATTGAAAAATTTATTCAGAGAAAATGCCTTAGTTCCCAAAAATCGTCAAAATTCCGGCCGTCAAATTTGCTTAAATATTACCGGCAAAACCGCAGACTATGATATTCATAAAATTATAGCTCGTTTTTTCTTAACAAAACCAGAGAATTATATCGAAAAAAAATATGTTGTTCATCATATCGATAACAATTCCTATAATAACAGTGTGACAAATTTGATTTATTTGGCGGCTGATACGCATATAGGAAACCAACATAAAATATATCATCCGATGTCACACAAGTAATAAAAAACAGCTCGCGGATTGCGAGTCATGCACCACCGCTCAAAAACCGGCTTAGTCCGAACTTTTTTACCCTTTGTCGTCAAGCTGCCGCGCAAAACCGATAAACGGTTACCGGGTTGTCACCGGATAAAAAACTTGTATTGCCTCCTGTCGTCTGCTACTCTTGTTTGGCCGGGAAATATTCAAACAAGGATCAAAAACATGTCATTGGAACTGAAAAACAATCCCACGTTAAAAGATTTTCAGCAATATGTCTTGCAAATGAAAAGAGAAAGGGGTTTCAACACAACCGACAAATTCTACGAATGCTGCCTGCTGGCGGAAGAATGCGGGGAAGTCATTTCCGCCGTGCGCAAAAATTCAAAATCCGGCAGCGTCGCTTCGGACTCTGTTGCCGGGAACGTCGCCGAAGAACTGGCCGACGTGTTCATCTACGTCTGCTCGCTTGCCAACATGCACGGAATAGATCTGGAACGGGCTTTTCGTGAAAAAGAGGAAAAAAACAAACGCCGCACTTGGAAAAAGATTTAAAAACACAGACACCGGCCGACCGGAATTTTTAAACCGAATCGCCAAAGGCATCGGAATTTTCGGCCGCGTGTTCTCTTTTCCCGTTGTTTATCTCCTGCTTTTTGACAAAAACATGTTAAACTTGCATCAATATTTTTCTAACGGAAACGAAGAACGAAAAATTCGATCCGTTGACAATATAACTTTTACATGCGCAAAGCAGACGTTTTTCCCTGCCGTCGTTACATCGTCAAATATGATGACAAGGGAATCGCCGAAAATGCCTTTTCAATCAAACGCAACAATACGGAAGATTTTCCGGAATTTTTTGATGGCCGCATATTCAAACTGGACGAGGCTGCGGCGTTGACAGGCAAAGACTGCCGGAAAATTGCCAAACGTTGCAACGCATCGCCAGGAACGGGCGAAGAGGCCCGGCTTGACAGTCATCATATCAGCAGCAAAGAATATAACGGTTATATTGACGCCAGCTCTGAAGAAAGCTTTTTGAAAAGAGCCGAAAAAAATGCTGAAAAGAGAAGCGAAAACAACTTTTTCCGGTTGCCGGACAACCCAACCCGTTTCCGCCGCAGGAAACGGAAAGAGGCAGAAAACGGCGGAAGGTATAAACATCGGACGGCAACCTGTCGCCGCCGCAGGAAACGGAAAGAAACGCCGACGAAGTTCCGACCAAGCAACCTGCAACAAACGCGAAAAACGCCGTCCTCAAAAAGTTTTGGCACAATTTGAAAGCGCGGTTCCGCCCCGGTGCAAAAACCTTCCGTTTTTCGGGAAGGCATTCTTGTTTCCGAACAGACACGGCTCTGCCGGCAAGATGTTTCCCGACATAACATTTTATTTGAAAACATCGTCATTTTGCGATAAACTGTAACTTGGTTTTAATATTATTATCACTATGAAAAATTTTTTCTTTTTGGCAGCTGTCGCACTGGGTGCCGCAGTTTGCAGTTGTTCGACGGACATCTTGGATCAACCTGAGTTCAACGGTTCGGAAATGATGGTGGAAGCATCCGGTTTTGACGGTAAAGACGCCGCTTCCTACATCAGCTGGATTAAAATAAGCAGGCAGGGGACCGGCGAACTGACTTATCGGACGGAACTGAAGTATGCGGAAGGCCGCGATACGCTTCTTCCGGCAATTGAGGCTCCTTCCGTCAAACATGTATGCGACCTCCGGCCCACGGAAGGAAAAATGCTGAGGGAAAAAACGGACGGTCCTCTCATTATCCGCAGTTATCAAACGGAATATACCGTTTGTTACGCCGATTTTGAAGTACCGGTGCTGTTTACGACGGAAAAGGCCTTTTTCTCCGACCATGACGGGGAATATGTATTGCCCGTGCCGGAAGTTCGTTACGCTTTGCAGGAACCGAAACTGACCGAACTGGCAGACGAAACGGCCGACGGCAGGGTATTTTCCTGTTACATGCTGGAATGTCAGGCAACCGCATCGACCGGAGAAAGAACGTCCACGGCCCGCACGAGAGTCAAAATTATGGTTGCAAAACAACCGATCATTTTTGACGATCCGGTTGTTGAGCCCTGGAAATGATTTCCGTCTTTGCGCAAAAAAAAGTTCCGATTTAAATCGGAACTTTTTTTTACCAAACAACCGTCTTTTTTTTATTTGCCGATACCGCGTTCATCCATGAATTTTTTCAACAGCGCGGTATCCGCTTTCAGCTTTATCTGCCGCATTTGTTCCTGCGGAGAGCGGATTTTCAGCCCGTCACCGACACTTTGCGGCAAAGAACGGTTCAGCAGATCCTGCCGGCAGCCTTCCAGCACCGCTTCATGCTCTTCAATCTTTTTGTTTACCGCCTCATAAAAAGCCAGATTATTGGTCAAAGAAAACATCTCCCGCACCAACTTTAAGGTCAGATAGTCATATTTTGCCATTTTGTCCGCCTGAGCGCGCGCGGACGGTCCCAAAACCCGCGCATTGGTAATGTTGGTTGACGCTGCCGTGCCGTTGAGGGTTTTCAGCTTCAACGCCAGCGGGTTGGCGGCCAGAGTTCCGTGCCCTTTGGCAATCATCTCGCTCAGGGCGGAAGCGATAACCGCCGGGCGGACTTTGGTCAAGTCTGCTTTGCCGCCGTTTGCCTGTTTCACCTTTTGGTTAAGCGTGTTAAGGTTGCCCTTGCGCCCGATGCCGTAAAACTTGAGCGCATAATCCTCCTGAAAAGCGACGCTGTTTTCATAATCGGAACGGCAGACCCGCTGATACATCCGGTTAAAGGCCGACCGGCTGCCCAGGTTCTTGATTTTTCCTTTCAGCGACAAAAAATCCCTGCCGTTTAAAACCTTTGCCAGTTCCTCCGGACCGACGATTGTCCCGTCCTCGCGGTAAATCTGCCGGCGAATCCTTTCCGCCGTTTCCGCATGGTCGCCGTTTATCATCTGTCTGCCGAGAGCGGCAACCTGTTCGTTATTGCTGCAATACATCAGTACGATAGATTGTTTGGTCGCGTTGAAATCGGTTGATATAATTCCGTTATAGGTTGACTTGCCGTCGCTGCCGATCACGCCCGGATCGCGCCGAAACGAAATATAGCCGTCCGCGCTCTGTTCGCTTTTCGGCAGCGCTTTGCACTCCCGCGCGCAGGCAACGTCCGTCAGCGACAAATCCTGCACATAACGGCTGTCCACGCATTTGACCGCAATGCTGTCGCGTTCGATCCAGAGATCGTGGTCCACGATGTAGGTATGATCGACAAAAGCCGCCTGCGCCGGCGACAATTCCGGAAAATCGGCAAATTTTTGCAGTTTGGCATAGTTTTCGCTCAGCCGCTGCGAAGGCATCGCCTCCGTCTTCTGCTCTACGGCGTCAACCGCCGCGTCTTTTACCTGCGGTTCGACCGCTTTGGAACTCATCGCCTTGCCGGAAAGAAAGGCGCTGAGCACCACCGTTTTCAGCGTACGGTTCAGGGTTTTGCTTTCCAGCACCCGTTTGAGCAGACCGCGTCTGCGTTCGTTGATTTCCTTTTCTGCCATAACAACCTCTTTTTCTTCAATTTTTCCCGATTCTTCTTTGCAGAAACAATCATACGCTTTTTTGTCCATTATTGCAAGTCATGACAGAAAATTTATTTTTCTTTTGTCAGACGGCTTGCCGATTGCACCCCAAAAAAGATTTTCCGCGACCGGATTACCGCACACAATATACAAAAAAAGCCCCGTCAAAACGGGGCCTTTTCGATTGCAGGAAAAAACGGCTAAAACGGGATGTCGTCGTCGAGATCGGCAGCACCGCCCGCTGCCGGTGCGGAATCCCAGCCGGAAGAAGCGGAAGACGAACCGGAAAACACATCTGCTCCGGCGCCGGCGTCGCCGCGGCCGTCCAGCATGATCAGGTTGGAACTGAAGTTTTGCAGCACCACTTCGGTGGTATATTTTTCCTGTCCGTTGGCATCTTCCCACTTGCGGGTCTGCAGCTGGCCTTCAATATACACTTTCGACCCTTTGCGCAGATACCTTTCCGCCACGTCCGCCAGCTGGGCGTTGAAAACCACGACCCGGTGCCATTCGGTACGTTCTTTTCTCTCGCCGGAAAGCTTGTCTTTCCAAGTGTCCGAAGTGGCAACGCTTAAGGTGACGACCTTGCTGCCGTTTTGCGTGGTGTTGACCCGCGGATCCGCGCCGAGATTTCCGACCAAAATGACTTTATTGATACTTCCAACCATTATTTTATACCTTTATAAAAAATTAACAACTTCAACAAATATAGGGGAAAAGATTTCATCATCCAAGCAAAATCAGTAGACTTGTGCATATTCTCCGTTTTCAAAACGGTATATCGCATATTTCAGCGAACGGTCCGGTTCTCCGTCGGTATAGACGACGGTTCCCCAGCCGGCGCGAATCAGCTGTTTGTTCAGGCTTTTCTGCAAATTTTCATAAACGAAGCCGCCGGCCCGGTTAACCAGTTCCTCCCACATTTTGACCGACAAATAACCGTAAGCCATCAGCCCGTCCGGTTCAATTCCCCACAAACGGAGCCTGACCAGGTCTTCGGCAAAATCGGGATTGCTGCTGAGCGAAGGCAGCGAAAGAATATAAATGCCGTCCGCATATTCGCCCATTTTGCGGATAAATTTACTGCCGCTGAAATAACGGTTGACGAAGACGACAAAATTCCGGTCGTCCGCCTTCAGATAACGCACGGCCTGCATCGTCACTTCTCCGCCGCCCATCATAAACAGCGCTTCGGCGCCGCCGGCCCTGACCGCCTGCGCAATCCGGCGGGCGTCGCCGTTAAAAGGCTCCAGGCTGAACGCGGTCAGCTTTTCCCCCAGCCCCGCTTTGGTAAAATGGTGCTGAATTTCCTTGGCAATGCCGGTCATTTCCGGACTGCTGCCGTCATAAACCACCGCCAGTTTGCGATCGGCGTAATTATCGGCATAATAGCGGAAAAAATCAACCGCCTGCTGTTCCGAATAGCCTACCAGCTCCACCGGTCCGCGATGCGCCGTCTGATACAAGGCGCGGCTGCTGCCGGTCGGATGGATCTGAAAAATCTTCGCGCCCGAAAAAACGGCGGCAATCTTTTCCGTCCGGTTGATGCACTGAGGCCCCAGCACCAGATGCATCTTGTCTTCCTCCGAACGGTTGACGGCAATCATCTGCGCGGTGGTCAGCGAGAGAGTGTCGTCGCAGGGGTCGTCGATCTGCACCAGATTGACTTTTTTGCCTTTAAGTCCGCCGTTTTCGTTAATCTCGTCCACCGCCACCTTGGCGCCGTTAATCAGTTCTTCGCTGTAATATTTGTAATCGCCGTCGGTCGGGGCAATAACCGCCACGTTCATATCCGCGCGGACGGAAAAAGACGTCAGCCAGCTTGCGGCAAATAAACAGACATATTTGTAATCAACCATGACAATCTTCTAAATTCATAAGAAAAATTAATGTTTATTTTACATCTTTAACCGCCGCTTCGCAAGCGGGGACAGCTTTTTATTGACATAAATCTTGCATTGCGCCGCCCTCGTTTTCCGTTCCGGTCAAACGCCGGCGGACATGCTTTTTTGTTGCCTTTTTGTTCTTTCGTGTTTATATTGTCAGACCGGAGAAAAAAGATGGCGGAACACAATTTTATCGAAATCAGAGGCGCGCGCGAGCACAATTTAAAAAACATAGACATCAGCATTCCCAAAAACAGGCTGACCGTCATCACCGGCCTGTCCGGTTCGGGCAAATCGTCACTGGCGTTTGACACGGTTTATGCGGAAGGGCAGCGACGCTACGTCGAGAGCCTTTCCTCTTATGCCCGCCAGTTTCTTGAACTGATGAAAAAACCGGACGTCGACTCGATCGAAGGGCTTTCTCCGGCCATTTCCATTGAACAGAAAACCACTTCGCACAATCCGCGTTCGACCGTCGGCACGGTTACCGAAATCTACGATTACATGCGTTTGCTGTGGGCACGGGCCGGCACCCCCTATTCGCCGGCAACCGGTCTGCCGATCGAATCGCAGACCGTGTCGCAAATGGTCGACCGCATCGCCGCCCTGCCGGAGGGAAGCAGGATTCTGCTGCTGGCACCGATCGCCCGCGGCAAAAAAGGCGAATTCAAAAAAGAATTCGAAAACCTGCAGCGGCAGGGTTACCAGCGCCTGAAAATCGACGGCGCCGTCTACGGAATCGAAGAACTGCCGGAATTAAACAAAAACCAGAAACACGACATTGAAGTGGTGGTCGACCGGCTGGTAATCAAACCGGGACTGGAAAGCCGTCTGGCACAATCGACGGAAACGGCGCTCAAACTCGGCGACGGCCTGATGTTTGCCGAAGACGTTTCTTCCGGCAGCCGGATCACCTTTTCTTCCAAATTTGCCTGCCCGGTCAGCGGTTTTACGATTGAGGAAATCGAGCCGCGGCTGTTTTCCTTTAACAACCCGTACGGCGCCTGCCCTTATTGCGACGGCATCGGCGCCCGGCTGTATATGGATCCGTGTCTGATCGTACCCAACGAAAACCTGTCGATGGCCCAAGGCGCCATTCTGCCCTGGTACAGCCGCAAACACGGCTTTTACAACGACACGTTGGAATCGCTTTGCCAATATCTCGGCATCTCAATGAAAACGCCGTGGAAAGACCTGCCCGAAAACGCCAAAAACGTCATTTTATACGGTTCCGGCTCGGAACCGGTGCCGATGTATTATTCGCGTTTTGTCACCCACAAGCCGTTTGAAGGCGTCGTCAACAATCTGGAACGCCGTTTTATGGAAACGGACTCGCAGGCCACCCGCGACGAATTTGCCCAGTATCAGTCTGCCGCCGTCTGCGAGCACTGCGGCGGCAAGCGCCTGAAACCGGAAGCGCTGGCAATTAAAATCGCGGGACTGGACATCATGGACGTTTCCGCCATGTCGATCAAACAGGCGCTCGGATGGTTTGCCGGCGCGGAGGAAAAACTAAGCCCGCAAAAACGGGAAATCGCTCACAAAATCTTAAAGGAAATCGTTGACCGGCTGAACTTTTTAAATAACGTCGGACTGGAATATCTGTCGCTTTCCCGCCAGTCCGGCACCTTGTCCGGCGGCGAAGCCCAGCGCATCCGGCTGGCCTCGCAGATCGGTTCGGGACTGACCGGAGTGATGTATGTCTTAGACGAACCGTCCATCGGCCTGCACCAACGCGACAACGACCGCCTGCTCGAAACCCTGACCCGGCTTCGCGACATCGGCAATACGGTGATTGTGGTCGAACACGACGAAGACGCCATCCGCGCCGCCGATTATCTGGTCGACATGGGACCCGGCGCCGGCGAACTCGGCGGCCATGTAGTGGCCAAAGGCACCGTCGAAGAAGTGCTGAACACGCCGGAAAGCCTGACCGCCCAATATCTGACCGGGCAAAGGGAAATTTCCGTTCCCCGCAAACGGCGGAAGGGAAACGGCGGCTTTATCACCTTAAGCGGAGTCAAAACCAACAACCTCAAAGACGTTGACCTGAAAATCCCGCTCGGCACCATGACCTGCGTTACCGGCGTTTCCGGCGGGGGCAAGTCTTCGCTTATTCTCGAAACCCTGTTTAAAGCCGTCAACAAGGAATTAAACGGCAGCCGCGAACCGGCCGGCATTTACGACAAACTGACAGGGCTGGAAAACATTGACAAAGTGATCGACATCGACCAGTCGCCGATCGGCCGCACGCCGCGTTCCAATCCGGCCACCTATACCGGCCTGTTTACCTACATCCGCGACTGGTTCGCCGGTCTGCCGGAAGCCAAGGCGAGAGGATACAACGCCGGGCGTTTTTCCTTCAACGTTGCCGGCGGCCGCTGCGAAGCCTGCAAAGGCGACGGCGTGACCAAAATCGAAATGCACTTTCTGCCCGATGTTTACGTTGCCTGCGACGTCTGCAAAGGCAAACGTTTCAATCGCGAAACGCTGGAAGTCAAATATAAGGGCAAATCCATCGCCGACGTTTTGGACATGACCGTCGACGAGGCTTTTGACTTTTTCGACTCCATCCCGTCGATCAAAAACCGGCTGGACCTTTTGCGCAAAGTCGGCCTCGGCTACATTCACCTCGGCCAGCCGGCAACTACCCTGTCCGGCGGCGAAGCCCAGCGCATCAAGCTGTCAAAAGAACTTTCCAAACGGGCAACCGGCAAAACCCTTTATATTCTGGACGAACCGACCACGGGACTGCACTTTGAAGACATCAACCGTCTGTTGAAAGTGTTGCAAACTTTGGTCGACCAAGGCAATACGGTGGTTGTCATCGAGCATAACCTGGACGTGATCAAAGTGGCCGATTATATCGTCGACCTGGGACCGGAAGGCGGTGACGGCGGCGGCCGAATCGTCGCTCAGGGCACGCCGGAAGAAGTCGCAAAATCGGAAAAAAGCTATACGGCAAAATATCTGCGGGAGAAACTTAAATAAATAAAATCGACTTGCCGGAAAATATCCGTTTGTCCGAATCCGATAAAACATAAATTCCCCGTATCAACGGCCGCAGCATTTACCGTCGGCCTTTATTTTCCGTATGAGAATTTTGCCGCATTTGCCCGGAAAATACACCTGAGACTTCCCCGAATATCAAACCTTTTATTGCTTCCAAGCGGACATTTTGGTAAAAATTCATAATAAATATGAGGAGAACAACCATGGATATAATCTACGAAGTACTGCCCAAAGACTTTTCCAAAGAAGGAATAGAAAAAGCCTTTTCAGAAAAAAAGCAACTTGAGCAAAAAGCGCGAGAACTTTCTGAAAATGCTTCTAAAAAAGATTAATTTTGAGTATAATTGCACCGTCCGGAGCAATCCTGACCGGCAGATGAGGGGTTGTGCAGGCAACATCCGCATAAGCTGCGGCAGACCATGCCCCTGCATGACATGGTTTTCAGATTGTTCCGGATTTTTAAATAACCAATGGTTGTTATTTCTTTTTTAAAAAATGGATGTTATAATAAGTTTCTGTAAAAGTTAAAAATGTTAGTTATAACCAGCTTGATGATTTTATTGTAACGTTCTTTCCAAATCAGATATGCTATAATGCTTATGAAGTTTGATATTATACAATTGTAGTTATAGCTTCCTTTCCAAATCAGATATGCTATAATCTTTCACGGCGCGAATTGCCGTTATTCTTGGTTATAGCTTCCTTTCCAAATCAGATATGCTATAATAAAGCCGACAAACAGGCCGCCGAAAACCGGGTTATAGCTTCCTTTCCAAATCAGATATGCTATAATCGTTGTCCCGTTGTCATGCCGTCATAAACGGTTATAGCTTCCTTTCCAAATCAGATATGCTATAATACTTGCGACATATACTCATCAGATACAGTCGTTATAGCTTCCTTTCCAAATCAGATATGCTATAATCCAAGACATTGGATCCGGTCGCCAGCCAGCGTTATAGCTTCCTTTCCAAATCAGATATGCTATAATATTCCAAGAAGGATTAACATTAGTATTGTCGTTATAGCTTCCTTTCCAAATCAGATATGCTATAATTGGTACGCATAATTTTGACGTCAAAGCCGGGTTATAGCTTCCTTTCCAAATCAGATATGCTATAATATGCGCTGTTTGTTTGCCGGCAGCAGATGCGTTATAGCTTCCTTTCCAAATCAGATATGCTATAATCTCTTATATGGGAATTCCGCAGGGATTGAAGTTATAGCTTCCTTTCCAAATCAGATATGCTATAATTCAACTATGCGGCGGGAGAGGAAATCTCATGTTATAGCTTCCTTTCCAAATCAGATATGCTATAATCCTGGGAGGTGATGGACTATGAATAAACGTGTTATAGCTTCCTTTCCAAATCAGATATGCTATAATATAAACTCGTATTGTAAACAATGTTAAGCAGTTATAGCTTCCTTTCCAAATCAGATATGCTATAATTAGAAGGCAACCGGCAAGCCTTGTTATTTAGTTATAGCTTCCTTTCCAAATCAGATATGCTATAATTCAGCCTTGCTAAATATACCTTTACCGTAGGTTATAGCTTCCTTTCCAAATCAGATATGCTATAATATCAATCATAATTTTCTCCCCTCAAGTTAAGTTATAGCTTCCTTTCCAAATCAGATATGCTATAATGGAAATGTAAAAATATGGCAAGATAATACAGTTATAGCTTCCTTTCCAAATCAGATATGCTATAATGTACTTGTGTTGCCAAAGGACAATCAAAACGTTATAGCTTCCTTTCCAAATCAGATATGCTATAATAGATTCCAATTAAGCCGTTGAATATCAACGGCTTTTTTGTTTTTAAAAACAGGAAATTCAGAGCAAAAGGAGCTGTTTGTCACCTATTTCTTCCTCTTTTTTTAAGCTTCCGACCAAGATTTCCATAGACGCATATTGCTTTTCGGTTACGGTTAACAGTCTAACACTTCCGGTCTTGGGAATCAAGGATTTCAAGCGTTTAGCATGTTTTTCGACGTCATCCTGCCCTTTGCAGATGCGGGAATAGACGGACAACTGCAACATGGTATAACCGTCCTTCAGCAGGAAATTCCTCAAGCGACTCGCGTTGCGCCGGTCGGTTTTGGTTAAGGTCGGCAGGTCGAAAAAGACGATCATCCGCATATATCTTTCTCCTTCCCTGGCCACTTATCCACAACCTTACAACAAAAACGTTTCTTTTTCCATGGCCGGCAATTTTAACTCTGAAACTTTTTTTACGGTCATTGCCCTGACCAGGCTTTCCGCCGTCATTTCGCAGCTTTTCAAAAGGTTGACGTCTTCTCCCCTCAATCGGCAATTCATTCCTAAAACCTGCAAGATCCGATTTTTCAATTCAACATTCAATTGCTTGTTTTCGGACAACGACAGTTTGGCGACAACATAATCAACAAACGGACGAAACGGCTCAATCAGGTCGTCTACCAGATTAAACTGATTGAGCTTGTTGGCATGGTGAATGCCGAAACAAGGCAACAATCCTGCGCCGACGACGCTTCTGGCCATGCAGCCGCGCAACACCGCATAACCGTAATTGAGTGAGGCATTGCGGATATCGTCATCATCGCTGCGGTTAAAATCCGTAAAAAAGCTTTTCCAGTAAATTCCGGCGGCAAAAGCTTCCGAATTTTTTGCGTCGCCGGATTGGACCAGTTTGGCAATTTCCCTTAATTTGCCGGCATTGGATTTATTTAAAATTTCCAACGCCGCGGCCTGGTTGTTTATTTTGGCTTTTATCACCTCCTGCCACAGGCGTTTTTTTAACGGCTCGGAAATATCCCGCTGCAGCCAGGCTATCTGCGAATAGCGGGAATGGGTATGGAACGGAAACAGCACACCGGACGGCAGATGTGAAAAATCACAGGTAAAAAGAACAATGTTATATTCCGGCAATTCGGAAAGCAATGAGTTGGACAACAAAATCTGCCTGTTCTCCAAGATAACGACGGATATGTCTTCCAACGGAATCGTCAGGGAAGCTTCTTCAAAAGGTTCATACACAAGCCGGCGGTTTTTGACCGATAATTTACAGGGTTTGCTTATTTGCAAAATCCGCCAGCCCATTTTTTCACTCCCCCTTTTTATGCCGATTCTTTTTTATCATCGTCAACGGCAACCGGGTTTCTTTTTTGACTTTGGCAATACGTCCCAGCGGATCCACCTGATATTTTTCGATACTATCAACAACGTTTAAACAAATTTTCTTTTCATTTGACATTTTAGTATAACTTTTTTCAGTTTGGATATTTTTTGTTTCATCTCCTTTTTTATTTAACTTAACAAGTGCATTTATCATAAAATTATTTTTTAATCCATTAATAACGACTTGTTTTTTCTCATTATCAAACTTACCTATTTTTCCAATATATTCCTGATCACCTATTTTCAACAAAATGTTGTCATCCCGCAAAAAAGTAGAGGTCTTAATTCTAAAGACAGGTGAATTATCAACACTACCTATATAAAGTTGGCCACTTTGTGCATTATATTGATTAACATATCCTTTAATACACTCATCTTTACTGGTTATTTCAACATAATCATCCTTATACAAGCTAAACATAAAATTAAAGCTTTCATCTATTTTTATAAACGAACCATCTACATACTCATATGGCTGCGGAGCATCAATAAATTCTTTACAGTCAACCAAATCAACAACATATATGGGAACAATATAAAAATGATTTTCCTTTCGAAAAACATCAAGCCGAAACATATTTTCTTTTTCTGCCATTCCATAACGAATCGGCAAACTTCCCTTCTTTTCGCTCTTAGAAAAAATTGTATCTTTATGTGCAGAACCGGTTGCGTTTTTGCGCGGCGGGCGGGAAACAAAAACCTTCTCCAGACCGGCCAGCACTTCAGTCCGAAAACCGCTCCAGGGTTCCCGAATTTGCTGTTTGACGTATTTGTACCAGGCTTCGGCCTTCTCGTGCCCGAGTTCTTCCGCTTTCTTTCTGCGGAAATCGTCCTTGTTTTCAAAAATCGCGGAAAGTTTTGACAGTTTCTGCACCATTCCCTGCGTGGCGCAGGCAACGACAACCGCGTCCTGAGCATGATGCCTGTCGCTTGCGTCACGGTCTTTTATCAGCCCCCACTGATGGCGGAGGTAATCGGTTAACGAACCGGTGCGCACCTGAACCCGGTTTCTGATTGCACAGGAACTGGCGGAAAAATCAACGGCATCTTCCAAATACCGTTTGACATAACGGGCAATATAGGAGTTATCGTTGGCGTTTCTTTCGCGAAATTCCAAATCGTTTTCTTTTTCTTTATAATCTTTGTTCAACAGGTTGTTTCTTTTGTAACGGTTAATCGACGGCGTGGTGTTAACGACGGTTTCAAACTCTTCCCATCGTCCGAGCGGCTCCAGATATTCATAAGGAGTTTGGCTTCCTTTCTTGCGGTTTTCTTCGGCCAGACAAAGCACTTTGTTGTTCTGACCATCGTCAAGCGAACGGGAATAAGGAATGATGTGGTCAACGTCGCAATAACCGTTTTCGTCCAGGCGGCGGAGGTCAATCGCTTTTCCGGAATAGATGCATTTGCCGTTTTGCTGCTGGTACAAACGGTATTTCAACATGTTTTTACCGTTTGCGGCAAGGCCTTCCTTTTCCAACCCGTCCTCGGCTTCTTTCCGTTCGGTCTTGTTTTCCTTTTGCCGCCGCATGATCTGATTGCGCTCGTCACGGCTTTTCTTCAAATCCCGGCCGATTTCCAGATTTATCTGATCCGGCGCACCGTATGTCCGAACCATGGCGTTATATACTTTGCGGAACTGGGCAACCGCACGGTTAACGACCGGCACCGTCGTCAGTTTGTCATTTGCAATCGGCGGCAGCAGCAGACCTTTTTCCTCCGCCAGTTTGATGCCGTCCTCGCGGAAGTCGTATCCGGCCTTTTCGCAGGCTTGGTTATACTTCAAACCTTCTGCCAGATAAGGATTGAGCTTATAAAGGGCTTTCAGCGACAGATTAATAAACTCGCTGCCGGTCAGCTTTTTAAAAACTTCCCGATAATCCTCCGGTATTCCTTTTTCGCTTAAAAAGCGCTCTATTCCGGCGTCTTTTTTCTCGCAGACGACCGCGGTCATGCCGAGATCCAGCAACGGCAAATTCGAGCCGACCTCTTTCCACTGCTCCGGCGAAAAAGCGGCTTTCAGCTTATGCCAGCCTTTCATGGCGTAAAACTTTGCGTCTTCGGGATTAACCGCTTTTTCTTCCCCGCTTTTTCCCTTTTTTGTTTTTTGCGCATAGTTGACGTCGTCAAAAAAGACTTCCCGGCCTTTAAACAATTTGTTTTTGATAGTCGAATATTTGACTTCCTTGGTGTTTTTCAGCAATTCAAGCAAAGCCTTCCGCTCTTCTCCGTTTAAGAAACGGCGTTCGCCGTCAACGGTCACTTTCAGGTTATTAATTTTGCTTAAAGCAACAAAGAGCTCTGCCGAAGGGGCTTCTTTCGGCGCCCGCGGCTGTTCCGGTTCAAACCGGCATCTGCCGACCATGTGCCCGACGCTCCCCGCTTCCCGGTAACGGAAGGCAATCTTGCAAAAATCGCGGTATAGGTCCTCGGTAAACAAACCGAATTGCTTCTGATACTCAAAAATCAGTTTTGTTTCCTTTTCAATTTCTTCCCGCGGAATGGAATTGACATAAACGGCTACGCCCTTGTTTGGGCCTTTTTGCGGCGTATAGTTGCGTATTTTGTGATCATCGGAATGTTTGGCCCGTTCAACGATCATCTGCGCCAGCGTTTGAAAACCGGCCGTTTCCTTCCGGTTTTCCGCAATCGCCGTCAAGATGCGGCCGCTTTCCTTGTCCGCCTCTTCAGCAGCCTTACGGTAAGACTTGAAACCGCGATGTTTTGCCAGATGGGTCAAAACCCGCAGCAGTTCCTCTTTTGACAGCGGACGCCGCAAGGCCTCTGCACGCAGATTCCAAACGTCGCCGCCTGTTTGCTCGGCATAAAGCGCTTCCAGTTCCGTCGTTGAAGCGACCAGTCCCTTGGCGACAAACAGACGTTTAATACCAAGCATTCTCCTGGCCTTGCGGCGGGTGATCCGGCGCAACAAGCGTTTTTCCCGCCGGGGCGCCGCCAGCGAGGAACCGTCCTTCGGGTTTTCCGCTACCGGAAAACAGCGCACTCCGCAGCCAACGACTTTTCCTTCAATAATCTCTCCTGTTTCCGGATCAAAATTTTCATCACTATGATCAATAACCGCCCAGCCGATCGAAGCAATCCCCAAATCAAAACCAAAAATTTTCTTTTTCATCCCGCCAGCCTTAAAAATTGTAATATATTAAAACATTAGCATATTAAAAGGTTTATGCAAGAAATTTTTGTTTTTCGCCAACCGGCTGAAAAGCGAACGGACTATTGCCGCACTCACGCAACACCGGACCGCGCGGATTGTCACTGCCCCCTCTTCTCCCAAGGTTGCCAAACAGCCTTTGGCTGCGAACTGCGCTTCTCCCCGGCCGGTCTCCGGATACATGCTTTCTTTGGCGGCACCGCCCCTGCGGATTTTGGACAAAACTTGTGTTATTATTTTTAAGTGAAGAAAATAAACGCTCTTTTAAATGATATGGTCTTTCCGAGTTAAAAACTTTTTACGAGGAACTGATCATGATATATGGATATGTGCGCGTTTCAACCGACCATCAAAACATCGAAAACCAACACCACGAAATTAAAGAATTTTCAAAACGTCAGCACCTTAAAATCGACGCCTGGATCACGGAAACCATTTCGTCGCGCAAAGAGCTGAAACAGCGCAAACTGGGAAAACTCCTGCAAAAGATAAAAGCGGGAGACGTCATCGTTGCCACCGAAATATCAAGACTTGGACGCAACATGTTGGAAGTGATGGGCATTTTGCAAAAATGTCTGGAAAAAGAATGCCAAATTTGGACATTGAAGGAAAATTACCGACTGGGAGCCGACATCCAATCAAAAGTCCTCGCTTTTGCCTTTTCCCTGTCCGGGGAAATTGAACGCCAGTTGATTTCGCAAAGGACCAGAGAATCTCTCAAACGACTGAAATCCGAAGGACGACACTTGGGCCGCCCTTATGGTTTCAATTACCAAAAACTGGCAAAACATCACCGGCAGATCGAACGGATGCTGGCCCGCAACATTTCACAAGCGGAAATCGCCCGGGAATTCGAATGCAGCTGGAGTACGCTGCACCGATACATAAAAAAACATTTTCAACCTTAAAACGGACTTTCTTAAAAACGGCAGTTTTGCGCTTTTTCTTTCACTGTCCGGGAAAACCGCAATCCTAGGCGTCTTATTCCGAAAGTAAAAATTACACTTGACGGAAACTACATTCCGTAATATTCTTTTGATAAAGAAACTTTTTTGATTTTATATCTGATTTGGAAAGGAAGCTATAATAATCGAATGTTTCTTTACGAGTAGGGCTCTGACGTTTCATATTTTATATGGGACGTCATCCTTTTTTTATGTAAATTTCCTATTTCCGCATTTTATTTTTCCATTTATCGCCCATACACAGGGTAGTCCTTGCCATATCCATTGCATATTTCTTTTTTTGTGTGGATATTTTTTATAAACGCACGGCTGGAAGTAATATTTTCTGCTAAAATTGTTAAGCTTATTTTTTTATCACCGCACATTCACGTTCCGAAGCTCAACTTCACGATACACAACCTGTTTTTTCCGGACACCGGACGAAGTCCCGCTTCGAGCAATTATTTTTTAACCTGCCGCCGCCATGTCTCCTCTCGGACAATTTCCTAACTTTTTGACTGACGGCAGCCGCATCCGCCGTCCGCCGGTCGACGACACCAAAAATCCAACCTTCCGGCGCCACCCATTGACATCAAAGAACTTCCAATATCCGGCATCTGGCCGCAGTCCCGGATCCGTCTTCCCCGCCTTGTTTTCATTTATCCGGGCCTGTGCTGCATTTTTGTCACGCTTCCGTCATTTCTGTCCCGATATTTATCTGATCGCAAATTATTATTACCTTTTCCCTTTCCAACATCCGCTTTCCCGGCAATCGTCCGCCATTTTTTGCCGTCAATTTTCCGTGCAGGTTTTCAAAGAAAGCTCCCCGTTCTTTTCTATGTTCAGCACTTCTCCCCCTTGTCAGTTTCCCTGTTCTCTCATTTGCCGCCTTTTCCCGGTTCAACGATTTTCTCCGCCCGGCGCCTTTGCCGTCTTTCACCAGTTATCACCTACTTTTACTCCTCCCCGGCTCCCCGCTCCGGCCTGCCTTCCCGTTTTTCGCCGGCATCGGACGAAACGGCCCCCTCTCAGCCCTCCTTCCCATCCGCTTTCCCGCAGCACCTGCCCACGATCCTAAAGTTCTGTTATCTTCACACCCGGCACGGCAAATGGTTCTACCCGGCTTGAAGATAAAAATATCGTATCCATATCAATGTTATCACAAAGACGGCAAAGGATATCAAATATTGTTTGTTGTCAAAGTGGTTACTTTTTAACAGCAGACAATATTTTTTGATATTCATATGTTGTTTAAAAAGGGAGAACGGACGGTTTTTTACCGTCCGTTCTTTTGTATTACCTAAAAAATACCGCCCCCGTCCGCATTTTCCGCTCACGGAAACAATTGTAAGCCTCCCGCCCGAAACAACCGTCAACCTCTCCTCCCAACCATCATCATCTTCTTTTTTCTTTTTCCTTTTACCATTCCTTGTCCCGTCAGTTTGAAGCACTGTCCCCCGGTAAAGCGGGGCTTCTGAAACTGCGGCAAAGCTACGGTTCAAGCGTAATCAAAGGCATAGAACTGAGTTGTCCAAAGGGCTTGTTAACGAAGTATCAAACAGTTTGCCCATGATCAAAGATGAGGGACGGCGCTGCCCCGACGGCAAAGCATTCGGCCGCGGGCAAACTCGGAATATTTTTCAGATACATAATAAAAAAGCCTCTTTCTAAAAGAAAGAGGCTTAACTATAACAACATTAGGAGGAGATCGGAATGTTTAGAAGATCCGGCAGCGACCTACTCTCCCGTGCCTTAAGACAAAGTACCATTGGCGCAAAAGGGTTTAACAGCCGAGTTCGGAATGGGATCGTGTGGGACACCTTCGCTATGACCACCGGATCATCTAAACACTCCAAAGAATTAAATGTCAACCTAAAGGCTTAACGCTTTTAAGCTTATTTATACGTTAAAAAATCAAGCCAATCGAACTATTAGTACAGGTTAGCTAAACACATTGCTGCGCTTACACACCCTGCCTATCAACGTGATCGTCTATCACGGTTCTAATGGGGATACCTTGTTTCAAGGTGGGTTTCCCGCTTAGATGCATTCAGCGGTTATCCCTTCCATACTTAGCCACCCAGCGTTGCTCTTGGCAGAACAACTGGTACACCAGAGGTATGTTCATCTCGGTCCTCTCGTACTAAAGACAAATCCTTTCAAGTATCCTACACCCACGGCAGATAGGGACCGAACTGTCTCACGACGTTCTGAACCCAGCTCGCGTACCACTTTAATCGGCGAACAGCCGAACCCTTGGGACCTTCTCCAGCCCCAGGATGTGATGAGCCGACATCGAGGTGCCAAACTCCGCCGTCGATGTGAACTCTTGGGCGGAATCAGCCTGTTATCCCCGGAGTACCTTTTATCCGTTGAGCGATGGCCCTTCCACTCGGGACCACCGGATCACTATGACCGACTTTCGTCTCTGCTCGAACCGTCGCTCTCGCAGTCAGGCTGGCTTATGCCATTGCACTCAACGATTGATTTCCGACCAATCTGAGCCAACCTTCGCGCGCCTCCGTTACTCTTTGGGAGGCGACCGCCCCAGTCAAACTACCCACCATGCAGGGTCCCTCTTCCGGTTTACGGAAGTAGGTTAGATATCAAATAACACAAGGGTGGTATTTCAACGTCTGCTCCAGTAAAACTAGCGTCCTACCTTCATAGCATCCCACCTATCCTACACATGTCTTACCTAATACCACTGCAAAGCTATAGTAAAGGTTCACGGGGTCTTTCCGTCTAACCGCGGGTACTGAGCATCTTAACTCAGAATTCAATTTCGCTGAGCCTATGTTGGAGACAGCGGGGAAGTCGTTACGCCATTCGTGCAGGTCGGAACTTACCCGACAAGGAATTTCG
>OOAK01000030.1_pt1 | contig 133895 bp, 78 predicted proteins | sample 1671811 | NCBI WGS metagenome assembly OOAK01 (sample SAMN06348195, study PRJEB24527) | human gut metagenome | biome: human gut; feature: ankylosing spondylitis patient; material: feces | host: Homo sapiens | place: China | collected 2015-10 | reverse complement strand
TTATACACGGCTGATCATGAGTGCGGAGGCAAGCTGCCAATCCATGTGAGACTATGGGCAGATGAATTTTATGCCGGTCCGAAACCGACCAGAACAGAAGTCCTGATGGGGACGATCCGCGGAAGGAATATGTCCATTGTTCCAATCCTACAGTCGATTGCACAGGCGCAAGCATTGTTTCCCCAGAATAAGTGGGAAATATTTGTGGAGAACTGTGCTGTAATGGTATATCTGGGATCCGGACCAGGAGCGAAAAGTACACACGAGTATATTTCCAAGCTACTTGGAGATATGACGATTGATACCAGGGATGACGGGAGAAGCTTTGGAAGCCACGGAAATTCCAACATTCAGAACCGAAAAAGTGGGCGAACACTAATGACTCCGGCGGAAGTCCGTAGAATGTCACGAAAAGACTGTCTGATTTTTATTGAAGGGCAGTATCCGATCTTTGACCGGAAAGCCATTCCATTTCATACGAAACGGTGGATGGAGGCAGAAAAACTTGCCGGAAAAAACGGGTACAGACATCCGGTAGAAGTTGTTTTTGATGAAGAAACAAGAAGCTATATTACGGTACAGCAGAAAGAAAAAATAGAATTTCTGACCAAAGAAGAAAAGGAAATTTACAGGCAGCTTGCAAAAACAGATGAAAACCTCCATTACTGGGAGGTAGATGCAGATGCCTTCCTATACATGAATTTCCGCAGACCACAGCCAACGGAGGAAGAGATTGAGCAGATCTTTCAGAAGGCAAAAAGGGAAAAGGATGCTTTACGGCAGCTTCAGAATACGGAAGAAGAACTTCCCGAAGATATCCGGGCAATGCTGCAGCAAGAGAAACCAGATTTGTCCGGAAGTGTCATAGAATGTATAGAACGGTATCAGAAGGAACTGTCAGCGGAGCAAAAGGAAATTCTGATCAATAGTCTGGTGCTCGGACTCACTGAGAAGCAAGTAAAGAATATGTTTTTCCAACCAAAAGAAAGGATGGAAAAACTTCAGAAAGCATATTTGTTTCAGAATCTTCCGTTCCGAAATTCGGAACACAATAAAGAGGAAGTATAAAAAGAAAGCTGTTCCGAAATTCGGAACAGCTAAAATATTTTTTTAGAGGGGGTAGCCAAAAGAAAGGAATTGGCTACCCCCAAAATGCTGTAATTGGAACCTAAAAGGTTCATATCTATTATATAGAAGAAAAAATGAAAAAGCAAGAAGAAAATAGGAGCTGCTTAATCGTGCCACTTGTCAAAAATTTTGATAAAATACAGTAAAAAAAGAAGATAATTAGCAGAGGAAAAGTTAAAGACTGTATGGAAAACAAAGGAAAACATTTGACATTAGAAGAACGCAAAAGTATTGCAGCTCTACATGGACAAGGAAAATCGCCATATAAGATAGGAAAGATACTTTGCCGAGCAAGTAATACTATTAGAAATGAACTGAGGCGGGGAACTGTCAGTCAAGTTGTAAACGAATACCACGAAATAAATATGTATTTTCCAGATACTGGAGAAATGATTTATAGAAAAAATCGGTGCAAATCTAGGAAGATAGGAAAAAGGAAGCAATGCGAGGATTTTCTAAAATTTATAGAGCGCGAAGTGAAAGAAGAAAAAAGATCTTTTGCTGCAGCGAGAGCAAAGGCATTAAAACAAGGAAATTTTAAAAAGTCACAAGTTGTTAGTGTGGATACTTTACCAGAAAAAGTAAAAAGGAAAAAGAAGCGTAGGAAGTATTGCAGAAGAAATAAGTACTTAAAAGGAAAGAGTATTGAAGAAAGAGCGGAAACAATTAATACTAGGGAAGAATTTGGGCACTGGGAAATTGATTGTGTAATCGGAAAGAAAAGCGGGGATAAAGTACTCTTGACGTTAACAGAAAGACTTACAAGGAAAGAAATTATTCGCCGAATCCCGAAAAAGGATATTCAATCTGTTCATGGGGCTTTAAACAAATTAAAAAAGGAAATGGCGGAATTTGATCAAGTGTTTAAGAGTATTACATCAGACAATGGATTGGAGTTTGCGAAATTACATCAATGGGGAAAGCAATCAGGAGTAGATATCTATTATGCACACCCATATTCATCGTGGGAAAGAGGGACTAATGAAAATACCAATCATCTGATCAGACGTTTTTTCCCAAAGGGGACGGAAGCAAAAAGGTTAACGAAAAAAAGAATAGAAGAAATAGAGAACTGGATTAATACACTGTATCGAAAGGTAATCGGTTGGAGAACATCCGAAGAATACTATAAAGAAGTCGGCATACGCCATACTTCGTCGGAGTTGAGAGAAATTATGTCCAGACGGTTACCTGAAATTAAAAGATGGAAGCAAAAAATTAATACCGCTCACATACAATACGAATTAGTGATCAGAGTTCAAGAATATATCAACTGTCATTTATTTGATGACCTTGATTCTGAAAAGTTATCCCAAATTGTATGCATTTCCAAGTATCATTTCCGCCGACTTTTTAAAGCAGTTTGCGGTGATAGCCTTGGGAATTACATCCAACGATTAAGATTGGAGTACATTGCTTTTAAGTTAATATCCACCAATATAAGTGTCCCAGAGATTCTTAGTCAAATCAATTATCAGAATAAACATACGCTTTCAAGGGCATTCAAAAACTACTTTAATTGCTCTATACCTGAATTTCGTAAAAGACATTCAAATGCCTGTTCTGAAGGCAAGAATCCAATACAGATTGAACCAAGTATTGAAAGAGTGCCTCATACACGGATTGCATATTTAAAATTAGAGAGAACACATCATACCAGCCATAGCTTTTCTGTTTTATGGAAACAGGTGCTACAATTTTCTGAAAGCTATGAATTGTTATCAAAAGGATGTAAGTATGTGAGCCTGACTCTTGATTATCCTTTTATCACGTCTGAAGAACAAAGTCGTTTTATGGTTGGAGTAACATTACCACAATCATTTAAAATTCCGAAGGGGTTCGGTATTTATGAAGTTCCTGCGGGTGAATATGCTATATTCCGTTTTAAAGGACTATACCATGGACTGAATAGGGTATATCGTTATATTTATCTTGACTGGCTACCTGCAAATGATTATAGCTTGCGAGAACCATTTACTTTTGAGACTTATATCAATACACCCGAAAAAACTCCGGTTTCGGAACTAATCACAGATATTTATCTCCCTGTCAAAAAGAAAGAAATATGAATAAAGAAATAGAGAATGAATTGAAAAAGTCAAGGGTCGATTTTGTTCATTTCGTAGATATATCCAAGTTGACCAATAGGCAGAATAGAGGTTTGCCATGTGCTATATTAATAGGAATCGCAATAAGTCCGAAGTTTGTAAAAGATGTATTTAATAATCCGGATTATAAACCTGCTCTTGAAGATGAGTATGTGAAAACTGAAAATAGAGTGGGAGAAGTAACAGACGAGTTAGCTGAATTTCTTGTCAGTAAAGGGTATAAAGCTCTTTCACAATCTGATGCGGGACTTTTGGCAGAAGGAGTGTTTAATTTTGAAACGAAGGAGTCGGTTTTACCTCACAAGACAGTAGCGCAACTTAGCGGATTAGGATGGATTGGGAAAAACAATCTGTTTATTACTCCTGAATATGGTGCAGCGCAATGTCTTGGTACCGTTTTGACTGATGCCCCGTTAGATACTGTATCGTATGCCTCTATTTCCCCGAAGTGTGGTAATTGTAACATTTGTAGGGATATATGCGAAAGAAATGTATTGAAAGGAACCACCTGGAATATAACAATTTCAAGAGATGATATAATTGATGTATATGGATGCAGTACCTGTTTGAAATGTCTTGTGCATTGTCCTTGGACGCAGAAATACGTAAACTTTAAAAGCAGGCTTTTACAGCCATAGAAGAACTAGCCTGACTATTTCATTTATAGATTAAAATAACAGGTATAGATTAAAATAACAGGCTGAAAAGAGGCTGACTAAAAAGTCGGTTCTATCTCTATTCTCCTCCTTCGGGAAGGAGGGGAATTGGAGATACTACTGACTTTTTAGTCAGGCCCGAACTATATTGCCTTATCTTGAACTGAAAGTAGATTTAAATGATAACTTTAGTGTGTCTTGAAAGATAAATAATCTACCGGAATCAGCCGGACCTCGCTATTTAATCCCGAAGGCATGGGAGCCCAGTGACCATAGTTGGCCGGACGATAATTCAGATCGACAATATTGATTTCTTTAAATTTGCGCCACTGCACTCCCTGCCTGTCCAGTTCGGCTATCCGGTTGGCAGGGAGGTTAGTGACTTCTATCTCGATGTGGTTTTTTCCTGATTTCAGCAGATGACCTACTCGTAGCTGATAAGGTACTGCCCATGCGCAGCCCGCTTCCTGACCGTTGATCCGGACACGGGCACTTTCGCGTACGTCTCCCAAGTCGAGTACCCAGTCATCGGCTTGCAGAGCGGGCAATTCGATATCCAATGAATAAACACCGCTGCCCATGTTAATCTTGGCTGCCGGATGGTCGATGCCTGTCCATGAGCAAGGGCGGTCGATGTCGAACGTACCCTTTATCTCCGGTTCGCTTTCGGTGAAGTGTAGTTTCCAGCCATGATCCAGGCTGAGGCTGAACGGTTGTTCCTGAATATAGTTCCAGGGGCGGGCAGCTTGCAGCGGCTGTTGATAAGTCTGCAAAATCACCGATTCACCGGATTTCAGTTGGAGGTAGACTTGTGTCTGTTCTCCGGTTTGACGTACCTTTGCTTCTCCGCATTCTCCGGTCATGGGATTGAAGAAGGCAGCAGCTTTGGCTTTGGTTCCCAGTGTCACCCAATCATTCACTCCTTTATCTTGGAGAGAAGAGATAAAGTAATGGTGTCCGCTATCGTTCACCCTGCGGATGGCTTGCAGTCCGAACTTGGTTTTCATTTCTTCCTGAGGAATATTACAACTTGCTAAAGTACGCGCATAATCCGTACCTGTAATAATCTTGCCTTTGCCTATCGGAGTAACCGTTGTTTCGGAGAATGAAACGGAAGGTAACTTTTGCAGCGTCTGCTGATAAGCCTTGCGCTTCTGTTCCAGTTGACCGTATCCCGGTACGTCCGTCGGATAGTTTTCGAGGAATACGATCGTGGCTCCCTGTTGTGCCAGTTTCAGCAGATGAGCCAGAACGTCATTCGGCATCAAATGGGCGGCGGGTACGACCAGTGCTTTGTAACCGGTTCCGCCGGAAGTGATGAGCTGTCCGTCTTTGAAACGGGTGCTGCGGATAAAGTTGTCCGAGATATAGTCTCCGTCATATCCGCTGTTATTGATACGGTGGATGGCATCTATAAATTTCGGGGCGAGTTTGGCCATGTGATGAATGCTGAATAGCAGCAAACGTCCCGGTTGCTCATCCCACATATCATAGACAGGCAGATAAATAAGGAAATCATTATCCGGTTTACCCATTTGCAGGAAACTCTGGCAACGGGTGATATAATCGAAGAACGAAGGGGCATCGTGCCAGATACTGTTCGTCGGGTTCATATTGATAGAGGCGTAAAACAACCATCCCGGCCATTCGGCTTCTTTCGGCGAATAAGGAGTGCCGTGAAAGAACATATGATTAATGCCGGAGACGAACATCAGGTCCATATCCGGTTTGCATTGCGACAAAGAAGTGCGGAAATGCTCTGTCAGCCAGGTAAATGTTTCGGTAGAAGTATAAGGCTTCCCGGCGATATGTGCGGCAGAAGAGGCATATTTCAGCATCGACAAGTCCGAATCATTCTTTTTGGTTAATGAATCCTGACGTAATCCTTTGATATGAAATTGGGACAAACCGAATCCTTCACATTCGGGGATGTCTACGGCTGCGTAGACATCGATCAGGTTGGCAGGCGATCCGTGTGCCTGATTACGGGTGATGCTGCCATTCTTGTGTGCCCAGTCCGTCCATTGACGGGTGAAGTTCTCCAGCAATAAGTCGGAGATCGTCTCCCGATAGTCGGATACGATGCGGCGGCTGACTTCCGGACGGTTTTCATCCAGAAACTCCGGAAAATGTTCTTCCAACTTATATCCCCGTCTGCGGGCGAACTGATCCAGAAAGTCTTCTGTCCAGTCTGCCTGATAGACTTCGTAAGAGTCGTTGAAGAATGTATGCGGATAACTCGTCTTGCTGCTTCTGAAAGCACGGTCAAATCGGGAGAGATAGTTCTTGACGGCAGTCTTGGAAAGATGGTTCATCACGTATCCTTCCCCTCCGGGGGCGGCACGTTTCACTTTCTGACGTGTCTTGCTGTTATACAGCGCTATCACTTTCCATTTTCCGGCAGGGGCTTTCCATTCCAGTTTGTCTTTCCTGACGTGGGAAGTAAGGTTGATGCAGCGTCCGTTTTCGTCGTATGCCATCACACGGCTTAAGACAGAATAAGGTTGCTGCTTCTTGTCTGTCACATTGATATCTTGCACGATTTCCTGGCCTCCTTCTATATCATAAGTCTGGAAGATGGCTTTGCTTGCCGCGTCTTCGATGCTGACTTCCGGTCCTCCGAAGGGCCATCCCGTTCCGGTGTTCATATCGATCTCGATGCCGGTGCGTTTTCCTTCCGCCTGTGTGTGTTTGAGGACTTCCATCCAGCGGGGAGAAAGGAACTGAATATCGTTGGCGTCATTGCCCTGTACACCATAGATGGGAGTGATTTCTACGGCGCCCATGCCGGCACGTGCGTATTCTTCCAGATTGTAAGTCAGGTTCTTTTCATCGACAGCGCTTCCCAGCCACCACCATCTGGTGCCGGGACGGGCTTCTGCCGGGGTATCCGGCCACTGTTGCGCTTGTATGCTTCCACCTGCTGCGAGCATACAGAGGAGTATCAGTTGTTTCTTGTTCATTATTCTTGGGGTGTATGATAGTATTCAATGTTTTCTGCGTCGTCGGTCACAAAGAGCGGACGTCCGTCCGGCTGTGCAAAGTGGAAGCGGACACCGTCGAAAGTTATGTTCTTTGCGTGACGGATATAAAATCCTTTGGCGGGAATCGTACCGAACATCCAGGGTTCGGGATATACTTTCTCCTGTTCGGGTGGAGTGCGCTTGCCATCTTCTTCGCTGTATCCACCTTTATAATATAGGTGAATATTGCGGAAAGTAACATCTTCGATAGATGCACCGGGGACACCGCTGATAATGGAAGAATACCGGCTGTCAGCGTTCCATACATTGATGTCGCTGATCAGAATACGCTTCATGGTGCCTATGGGTGTCCCTTCCGGACTGCGCATGCGCGCACCCAGGCGAAGGAAGATAGGAGCGTTGACAATATCCCTCATGGTGATATTGCTGATAACGATGTCTTCCAGATGACCGCCGTCTACGGTTTCGAGCGCCAGTCCCCGACAATGTTCGAAGATACAGTTGGTGAGGACGATGTTGCGGAAACCTCCGCTGCTTTCCGTGCCGAGCTTGATACGTCCGGTGCGGTATCCATGATCGGGTGCCTGTGGTTCGTCGAGTTGCCAGCTGCCGTCCAGTACGCTTCCCTTGTCGAATCCGCTGACGTAGCAGTCGCTGATGGTAACGTTCTCCGTATCTTTGAAACGTCCCAGCGCATAAGAGGCTTTCAGAACGATGGCGTCATCCCACGGGGAGTTGACCGTGCATTGGCTGATGCGTACGTTGCGGCAGCAGTCAATGTCGAATCCGTCACGGTTGGTGTCTACTTTCAGATTGAGCAGGGTGAGGTGTTCCACACCGGTGGCAAGCAGGGCGAAGTGTCCGCAATGGAGCATGGAGAAGTCTTTCAGTGTGACATTCCGGCAATCCTTGAGACTGATCGCTTTGTTGCCTACACCCGGCAGGCGGCTTTCTTCGCGGGTCAGTCCTTTGCCGTAGATCAGTCCCGGACCGCTGATGGTGATGTTTTCCAGACCGATTCCCCAGATCAGGGAGTTCTTCCAGTGGCTGTGACCGAAGTCCTGGTATTTATTATGCTCATTGGGTTCTGCCATGTCGTATCCTTTGTCCTTTTCCGGAAAGGCTGCGATGATGCGTGCGCCTTGTTCCAGATAGAGGTGGATATTACTTTTCAGCCGGATAGAATAACAGGCATATTCTCCGGCAGGCAGGTATACGGTACCTCCGCCTTCTTGTGCGGCAGCTTCGATGGCACGGTTGATGGCGGGAGAGTCAATCGCCTTTCCGTCCGCTTTTGCTCCGAAGTCTCTGACGTTATAGATTGCTGCCTGCATATACAGGCAACCGGTCAGTAGGCTGAGTAACAGATATATTCTTTTCATCTTTGTATGGATTTGAGCTAAATGATAATCAATAGTATCTCCATTCATTTTTTACTATGTTTAAGTTCATCAATCTTAGCAAAAAGATCCGGTAACATAAAATAATTATAATCTGCTCGTGCATTTTGCTCGTAGAAACAGAAATAAAGTTTACTGTTTGCTGCGAGCGGGCAGCGCCCTGCGAGGACGGGACGGTCTGTTCGTTTCCCCGATTCATAAAGCAAGAGGGGAGTCTTGTCCTGACGGCCGTTACTCAAACGGATATCGTCGGTGGGAGTGACCGCCTGCAAGGTGCGGAGTTTCATACTTTCACCATAATAACAGGTGAAGGCTTGTCCTTCTACGCTGAACACGTTTATATCCATGTCCGGCTGACAGTCTCCGAAGCTCCAGAATAAGATGTCAGCCTGCTGCAAGGAGGTGACCGCTACTTCGAGAATAAAGCCGCGGGTATCCGGCAGGGCTTTCCACCGGAAAGCGATTCCTTTCACATTTTCCTGAGGAGCCAGCCAGTGACTGTCGGTTCCTTTCGATATTCCCAGACGGAAAGTTCCGGCGGGAGGAGTCAGTTGCTGCGCCTGTACGTTAATGAGGCAAATTGCCAGCAGTACGACGGTCAGTAGTTGTTTTAACATAGTCGAAGTGGATATTACTTTGTTCATTTTCCTTTAGTACAATAGCATCTTTGTCTTTGACGTCCAATGTTATTTCCGATAGATTAAAGTTTCTCGTATAGCAGATTTTCCCTGGTTTATTGGTCTGCGCTTTGATGCCGTAAAGATAGAAGTTTTCCAGACGCAATGTATCATTCCAGCCTGAAGCGGAGATAAATTCATCTACATTTTCCGCTTTTACCTGTGAGAGGTATATGTCACGGAATCGCGGATACCCTTTTTCGGGTGGTTCTACCGGAGTCAGCATCACTTTCCAGTGCTCCGGAATCTCCTTGCCCTCATATTCTTTGGGCAAAGTGCTGTAGCTGTAGCTCGGATTCCAGTTTAAATCCGCCGCCAATACCTGACGGACATTTTCTGCGCTGACACGGGTCATGTAGATATTCTCAATGGTTCCCCCACGGTTCATGGCACTTTTCAGTCGCAGCACGGTATATGTGCCGACAGCTTTAAGGTCATAGCCTAATACATTGCGGATGCTGCCGGAAGTTTCGCTGCCGCAGGTGATCAGTCCCGCTCCTTTGCGGGCTGTGCAGTTGCGCACTACCACATTCTCTGTCGGACGGTTCACACGCAGTCCGTCCGCGTCCCGTCCCGATTTGATACAAATATTGTCGTCGTTGCAGTCTACGTCACAGTTCTCGATCAGTATGTTGCAGGAGGAGTCGATGTCGATGCCGTCCGTGCTTGGGCCGTGGCCGCCGATGTTATTGTTGATAGTCAGTCCGTCTATGGTACAATAGTCGGAATAGAGAATCTGACATCCCCAGAATCCTGTGCGCATCAGGGTGAAACCGCTCAGTGTGATGTCCGAACTGCGTTCGACGAGGATTCCCCGTACACGTTTGCAGTCATAATCTACTATCCAGCGTAACCCTCTGGCTTCGTATTCTTTCCTCATTTCCCAGTATTTATCCCAGAAGACTTTTCCACGGCAGTCCAGTGTACCTTCTCCGCTGATGGCAGCGTTCTTCTCGTCGACAATGTTGATCACTGCTGCCGGCCATGTCATCTCTATCCCTGCTATGCGCGAACGGAATTCGGGATAATGGTGGATGTTGGGGCTGGCAAGCAGAGTCACCCCTTTGCCAATCTGCAGGTTTACGCCGCTTTTGACAAACAAGGCTCCTGTCTGGTAATACCCCGGTTGCAGGACAACCGTTCCTCCGCCGGAGACAGCGCAACTGTCGATTGCTTTCTGAATGGCCTCTGTGCTGAGTACGGTACTGTCTGCTACTGCGCCAAAGGAATTGGCGGATATAATCATCTTGTCTCCGGGAAGTTGGCGGCTGCCTACGCTGTCTGCCCACGATAAATCCGGTTGCTGAGGTACCTGCCCCCATTCGAAGCTGTTGCCGGCTTGTTTGGCAGGAGTGCACGCTATCATCAACGAGCCTGCCAGAAGTAGGGGAAGGAGGTTTTTAATTCTCATATAGTCTTTTAGTATAGGATTCTTTTAATTTCCATCCGGTTTCTCTATTTCCGTGAACGGTGAATCGTTCCAGTGGAAAGTATTCACATCGTCCGGATGTGCGGGATTGTATGCCGGGTCTATTTTCAGATGCTTCGCCAGTTCGGGAACGGCTTTCTTCATCCCTTCGATGACGCATTGGGCGATCTGATAGGCACCGTAAGGATTAAAGTGCGTATTATCTGCAAAATTCCTGGTCTGTCCCGGATACGTTCCTGCCGGATAGTGGACGAAAGCACGTTTGGAAGTGTCCGGTCCCAGCGCCTCGTACAGGGTACGTGTCATTTCATTGAGATCGATCAGGGGAACATTCTCTTTGGCTGCCAGCCAGCGCATCGCTTCCGGATAGTCTTCGTGTGTGTCGCGGATATGTCCGTTGGCGTCGAAACTACGACGTTGGGTAGGAGTGACAAGCACCGGATGCGCTCCGCGTGCACGCGCTTCGTCAATGAATGTTTTCAGACTGGTCATGAAGGAGTAGTAAGCTCCTTTGCCCGGCCCTTTCTGCTTTTGGTCGTTGTGACCGAACTCCATAAAGAGGTAATCTCCTTTTTTGATCTGGCTTAAAGCCTTCGCCAGGCGTTTGGCTCCGATAAAGGTATTTGCCGATTCGCCGGATTCGGCATAATTGGCGATACAGACATCGGTGCCGAAGAAGTGAGGAATCATTTGTCCCCAGCTGGCCCAAGGCTCGTTGTCCTGATCGACTACCGTACTGTTGCCGCACAGGAATACGGTAATTACAGATGGGTCGGCAGGCTCGATACTGATGCTCTGACATACGGGAGCGTCACCGTTGAATTCCAGTGTCAGTTTGTCGTCCCAGTTCAGTTTCGTCTTTTCACGGGGTTTGATGCGTACCGATTCTTTGTCGGATATGCGTGGATTCCGTTTGTTGATGATAAATGTCTCCTCTGTGAACTGCCCTTTTCTGGTGGGCAGATTATCGATGAAGAGACGGCGTGATTCGCCTCGTACGGTAGTTACACCTGCTTGCTTCTTGCTTCCGAGGCGTACGGTTACTTTGTAGTTACCGTCCGGCACACGGACAGAAAAGAAGAAAGGTGCTTTGCTCCCTTTTTCGGGAGTGGGTGCAAGGTCATATCCGTAACCTGTTTCCTCGCTGTAGCGGGGGGCGTCTGCCAGTTGGAATGTGCGGGCTTGTTCCTGAGCGCTGATAGCTGTTGCTGTCAGCAGCAGAAGTCCGAGAAATGTTGTTTTCATATCAGTCATCAATTAGTTTAATTTATTTTCGGTTTTAGTTCGTCGGGTGAATCTTTGGTATAGGATTTCACGTCTCCCGCCACTTTGGTGAATAGTTCCTGAATCAGTTCCGGAGCGATATTCGCTGTCGGGCGGAAAGCATCGGAGTTCATATAGTCAAGGATGGCTTTATGCATCTGCCGGGCAACTACCCGTTTTTCCGGTTTCGAAGTGATGTCCATGCTGGTCATTATCAATTTGCCGTTCAGTACGTTGGCTTCGAACAACATTCCGATTTTCCGGTTGATAAACCAGGTGTCTATGCTCTGGATGGTCGGTTGGAATTCGGTCGGGAATCCGGTAAACTGCATGACCTGTGCTTTGTTCAGCAGTTCCCACCATTGCAGGTTGCTGTGATATTCGGTCGGGAATTCACGGAAAAGCGGATGATATTCGTTGAGGAAGATACCTGTGGTATGAGGCGGACGCATCTTGAACCAGGAAGTATTCCAAAATACAGGAGTGAAGTATTGTTTCACTTCCTTGCCATACTGGATTTTTCCGGCTGCCGTGATCAATACGTTTCCTCCTTCTTGCAGGATGGAGATTGCTTTTGCGTCTAGTGTATCGGTGGTATATACGTCGCCTTGAGCTAGTTCTACCTGTGCGGGATATACCCAGAAGTCCCAGTCATTGACGGCATCGCTGCCTTCGATACGAATTTCCATATTCAGCTTCTGTGGTGTAGTGATTCCGCTTAGCTTCATGTCTACACTTCCTAGCGGACAAAGATTTCCGACTGGTATATTCTGAGTGCCTACAGTGCCGTGAGCGTATACTTTGCCATATTCATCCTTGATGCTGTATACCGTTTTGGCTTCCTGCAGAGGGGCTGCTCCGAAATGGGAAACTTCGATGTCGGCATGGAAAGCCTCGTCGTTGGTATATACGAATTTAGGAATACGTGCCAGCGGAACGGTCGGGCTGCAGAAACGTCTGAACTCATCTGCGTTGATATAGCCTTTTTCTTCAAAGAAGACATCCAGAAGACCTACTAATGCAGTTCCCTGACCGGAATAGTCGTTCAGTGCCAGCAATTGGAATCCTGCATAGTCGGGTGTACGCAATGTTTTCTCGATTTCGTGTTTGTAGCAGATTGCCTGAAGTTTGCCCGAAGCCATCATAAAGTCGTGCCCCATACTGCCCATGTGATTATCATTCAGGATATCACGGAAGATTTCAAAGTTCTTGGCCTTGTTCACTCCGGTGTATTTACGTATCTCGCTGAAATTCGGGAATGCACACCATTGTCCCGTCTCATGAGAAACGTACGGTTGCTTCACGGAATCGATCTTGGCGCGGTAGTCGGACATACTTTCCGGTTGCGAGCCTGCCCAGCTAAGACCCCGTGCACCGGCTTTCACATGATATTGATTGTGGGGCTGCCATTGCCAGCTGCCTCCTACGGAAGCTCCTGTATATACATGGCGGGGGTCGGTCGCTTTCCAGTAATCAACGAATTTGCTTACCCAAGGTACCCAACGGCCCGAAGGTTCGTTGCCGCAAGCCAGCATGCAGTAAGAGGCGTAATTGCCGTATTCTTTGGTCAGAGCGATGGTTTCGTCCATCAAATATTTGTCAATCGGCTGCCCGTTGCCCAGTCTCGGACCGTGATTAGGCCAGCTGGGACCTTCGGGTTGCAGATAAAAACCAACGAGATCGGCAGCGATGAAGGCTGCTTCCGGTGGACAGAAAGAGTGGAAACGCATATGGTTTAATCCGTAGTTGCGGCAGATGCGGAATACCCGTTCCCAGGAAGCTACGTCCATCGGTGCATAACCTGTAAGCGGGAAATCGCAGTTTTCCACTGTACCGCGGAGCATTGTCTTGCGTCCGTTGACGTAGAACCATTTGCCTTCTATCTTGAAATCACGCATACCGAACTGTACCTGTTTCTTTTCGGACTGCTTGCCGCTGTTCAGCGTGGCTGTCAGTTTGTAGAGTGCCGGATTGAACTCATCCCATGTCAGGAAGTCTTTTCCCATCGGTAGTTCCATTTCTACCCGGTTATCTCCTGCCTGAATACGGAAGGTCTGTTGAACAGGGAGGACGTTGTGGCGGGTATCCGTATTAAAGCTTTCGGCAGAAAGTGTTATTTCTCCTTTGGCAGAAGAAGAGGATTTTACATTCATGCGTACCAGCGCTTTCCCGTGACTCAGATCAGGATATACCTGTATATCGTCGAAATAGACTTTGGGAGTCGTCTGCAGTTCGATTTTACCTACGATTCCGTTCCAGTTGCCCTGTGTCTGGTCGGTGATGCTATGTGAATCTGGACCGACATTGATCTCTTTAATCCGGTTGTCAACCCGGATAGTGATCCGGCACGGCTTGCCGGGAGTGACGGCCGAGGTCAGGTCGTATACATGGGGAACGCAAAGGCTGTTTTGCATACCGATTTCTTTCGTGTTTACCCATACGGTTGTTTCAATATGTGGGCGTTCCAGAAAGAGGAGAATTCTTTCCCCTTTCCAGTCGGATGGAATTGTCACTTTCTTTTGATACCAGGCGACACCTACATAGTGCTTGTCGGGAGTCAGGAAGAAAGGTAATTTGACTTGCCCTTCTATCCGGTATTTCTCCATGTAAGGATTGAAATAGTAAGAACTGTCATATAAACTTCCTGTCCATTGGGTACGTGCGGTAACATTGTCCCCTTTCAGCTTTTCAGGCATGGAGCCGGGTAAGTTGATAGACTCGTCGAGCGATTTATTGAACCATTGTTCTTTCATCCCCGCATCTTCCCGGTCTATCTGGAAATTCCATTTTCCGGATAGGCTGAAAGAGTGGTTTTGCCCTGTTACAGTCAATACAGAGGCGAATACAATGGCAATACTTACTAAAAGTTGTTTCATGATATGTAGAATTGATATGTTTTCCACTACGTTTAAAAATCTGCTGCTAAAGTAGAGCTTTTGAGTAATCTATAAAATAGAAAGATGTACAGATACATAGAATATTGTATCAAAAACGGCTTTTATGGCGGTTGGTGTACGAAACTACATGAATATGATAATATCTCCATCATCATTCATTTCTGAAATTCTGGGGGATACCATATCTTTGCGAAGTAAACTTTTTAATCTTAAAGTGAACCATGAAAAAAGTATTTGCCTGGATGGCTTTAACTCTTTGGTCGGTAATGACAATCTTTGCAGGTGAGACTGCTTATCTCTTTTCTTATTTTATCAATGACAGCAAGGACGGTCTGCATCTTGCCTACAGTTATGATGGGCTGAACTGGACTCCTTTGAACGGCGGACGCTCTTTTTTGGCTCCGTCTGTCGGTAAAGATAAATTGATGCGTGATCCCAGTATATGCCAAGCTCCCGACGGAACATTTCACATGGTCTGGACTTCCAGTTGGACGGACCGGATCATCGGATATGCTTCTTCCCGTGATTTGATTCATTGGAGTGAGCAACAGGCTATTCCCGTGATGATGCACGAGCCGGAAGCTCATAATTGTTGGGCGCCGGAACTCTTTTATGACGAACCTTCGGAAACATATTACATTTTTTGGGCGACCACCATCCCCGGACGCCACAAGGAAGTGCCTACCAGCGAAAGCGAAAAAGGGCTGAACCATCGTATGTACTATGTTACAACGAAGGATTTTCGTACTTTCTCAAAGACGAAGATGTTTTTCAATCCCGATTTCAGTGTGATCGACGCGGCTATCGTGAAAGATCCGACACAGGGAGATCTGATCATGGTCGTCAAGAACGAGAACTCCAATCCTCCGGAGAAAAACCTGCGTGTGACACGCACGAAGAATATTGCCAAAGGTTTTCCGACAAAGGTATCCGCCCCGATTACCGGAAAATATTGGGCGGAAGGACCGGCACCTCTTTTTGTGGGTGATGCGCTTTATGTGTATTTTGATAAGTATCGTGATCATCGTTACGGAGCTGTCCGTTCGCTGGATCATGGTGAAACGTGGGAAGATGTATCCGATCAGGTTTCGTTTCCGAAGGGAATCCGCCACGGGACTGCCTTTGCGGTAGATGCTTCCGTCGTAGAGTCTCTGATAGATGACCGGAAGCATCAATCTGTAAAAGCACAAACTTCTTCCTGGTTCAACGATAAGGACTTGACATTGACAGGAGTTTATTATTATCCCGAACACTGGGATGAAAGTCAGTGGGAACGTGATTTCAAGAAGATGCATGAACTGGGATTTGAGTTTACTCACTTTGCGGAGTTTGCATGGGCGCAGCTGGAGCCGGAAGAAGGACGATACGATTTTGCCTGGCTGGATAAAGCAGTAGCTCTTGCTGCCAAATATGATCTGAAAGTCATTATGTGTACTTCGACTGCCACGCCCCCGGTGTGGATGAGCCGGAAGTATCCCGAAATCCTGTTGAAGAATGAAGATGGTACGGTTCTCGATCACGGTGCCCGCCAGCATGCCTCATTTGCATCGCCGCTCTATCGGGAATTATCGTATAAGATGATCGAGAAACTGGCACAGCATTATGGCAATGATTCCCGTATTGTCGGATGGCAACTCGACAATGAACCTGCCGTACAGTTCGACTATAATCCGAAAGCGGAACAGGCTTTCCGTGATTATCTTCGTGCAAAATACAATCACAACATTCAGTTGCTGAACGACGCGTGGGGAACCGCTTTCTGGAGTGAGGCTTATTCGTCTTTTGATGAAATCACTCTTCCTAAGCGTGTCCAGATGTTTATGAATCATCATCAGATTCTGGATTATCGTCGTTTTGCCGCTGCGCAGACCAATGATTTTCTGAATGAACAATGTCTGCTGATCAGAAAATATGCAAAGAACCAGTGGATTACTACCAACTATATCCCCAACTATGATGAAGGACATATCGGCGGTAGTCCTGCACTCGATTTCCAGAGTTATACACGCTATATGGTGTATGGCGATAACGAAGGTATCGGACGCCGTGGATATCGGGTAGGAAATCCGTTGCGTATTGCATGGGCGAATGACTTCTTCCGTCCTATACAGGGTACGTATGGCGTGATGGAGTTGCAACCGGGACAAGTGAATTGGGGGAGCATTAATCCGCAACCGCTTCCGGGAGCTGTCCGTCTGTGGATGTGGAGTGTATTTGCCGGTGGAAGCGATTTTATCTGTACGTATCGCTATCGCCAGCCGCTGTACGGCACAGAGCAGTATCATTATGGGATAGTAGGAACGGACGGCGTAACCGTCACTCCCGGCGGAAGGGAATATGAAACCTTTATAAAAGAGATAAGAGAACTCCGGAAACATTATGCTCCGCGCGAAACGAAGCCTGCCGACTATCTGGCACGTCGTACCGCTATCCTTTTCAACCACGAGAATTCCTGGAGCATCGAGCGACAGAAACAGAACCGTACATGGGATACTTTTGCACATATAGAGAAGTATTACCGGACTTTGAAGTCATTTGGTGCTCCCGTTGATTTTGTCTCCGAACAGAAGGAGTTGACGGAGTATCCTGTGGTGATAGCTCCTGCTTACCAACTGGCTGATAAGGAATTAGTAAATAAATGGATTGCCTATGTGAAAAATGGTGGTAATCTTGTGTTGACCTGCCGTACAGCACAGAAAGACCGTTATGGCCGTTTGCCGGAAGCTCCTTTCGGTTCTATGATCACACCTCTGACGGGAAATGAAATGAACTTTTATGATCTGCTTTTACCGGAAGATCCGGGTACTGTTGTCATGAATGGAAAGCAATATGAGTGGAATACATGGGGAGAAATACTGATTCCCGCATCTGATTCGCAGGTTTGGGCGACGTATGCCAATGAATTCTATGAAGGTGGTCCTGCTGTCACGTTCCGAAAACTGGGTAAAGGCACTGTTACATATGTCGGAGTTGACAGCCACAATGGTGCGTTGGAAAAGGATATCTTGAAGAAATTATATGCGCAGCTACAGATTCCTGTGATGAATTTGCCTTATGGAATAACGGTGGAATACCGGAACGGGCTGGGGATTGTGCTGAATTATTCAGATCGTTCTTATACATTCGACATACCGGAGGGAAGTAAGGTGCTGGTAGGAACTGAAGAGATCCCAACCGCAGGAGTACTGGTGTTTTCAATGTAAGGTATTGATTAATAATAGATAAGTGTAAAAAGATAAATAGGTGATGAAACAAATTGTAGGATTAGTATTGATTTTGTGTTGTACACAAATAGTGGCTCAGGAGGTTTTTCCTGATGGCAAGGCAATCCCTGAATGGTTCAGGGAAAACAAGGAAGTGAATGTGAATGCTTTAGGAAAGAAATATAGCATAACCGATTATGGAGTAGCGAACGACAGTACGGTGGTGCAGACAAAGAAGATACAGGGAGTAATTGATCTGGCTGCCCGGAATGGGGGTGGAGTTATAGTTATTCCCAAAGGTACTTTCTTAAGCGGATCACTTTTCTTTAAAAACAATACTCATTTACATCTGGAAGAAGATGCAGTATTAAAGGGAAGCGATGATATTAGTCATTTTCCGGTGAAAATGACCCGTATGGAGGGACAGACTTTAAAGTACTTCATGGCTTTGGTAAATGCAGACGGACTGGATGGATTTACAATTTCCGGAAAGGGAACATTGAATGGAAACGGGCTTCGGTACTGGAAGTCATTTTGGTTACGGCGTTCTATAAATCTGGATTGCACCAATATGGAAGAAATGCGTCCTCGCATTATTTATTTGTCCAACTGTAAGAATACTCAGATTGAGGGAATCAGAATTATGAATTCTCCTTTCTGGAGCACTCATTTCTATAAATGCAGTTTTTTGAAGTTGTTGAATCTTCGCATTACTTCGCCTGCCAGTCCTGTAAAAGCTCCCAGTACGGATGCAGTGGACCTTGATGTTTGTAATAATGTGCTGATAAAGAATTGTTATATGTCTGTCAATGATGATGCGGTGGCGCTGAAAGGTGGAAAAGGACCTTGGGCAGATAAAGATGCCAATAATGGAGAAAACTATGATATTATTATTGAAGACTGTACCTACGGATTCTGTCATAGTGCCTTTACTTGCGGTAGTGAGTCTATCCTTAGCCGGAATGTGATTGTCCGCCGTTGTAAGGTAGATAGGGCACGTGCTCTTCTAACTCTAAAGATGCGCCCGGATACACCGCAAAAATATGAGTATATTCTGGTAGAGGATATAACAGGGAATGTACAGAATTGTCTGAATATAGCTCCTTGGACGCAGTTTTACGATTTGAAAGATCGTAAAGATACTCCTCTTTCTTATTCTAATAACATTACGATGCGCAATATCGACATTGATTGTAATGTATTCTTTAATGTTAAGAAGTCTGATCAATATAAGTTGTCTGATTTCTGTTTTGAGAATCTCACAGTACGGGCTAAGAAAGGAAAAGTGGATCAGAGTATAATCGATTCATTTACGATGAATAATGTGAAGATAAACCAATAAAACGACAGAACGATGAAGACATTTTCACTCTTTATCTTAAGTTTATTAATCAGTATTGGCTATTTGTCGGGAGCAGACTGGAATGTGCAAATAGCCAGATATAAACAGGATAAAGCTTGTGCTATCAGCTATACTTTTGACGATGGCCTGGCAGAACACTATACACTTCTTGTTCCCCAACTGGAAAAGAGAGGTTTTCGGGGAACATTTTGGGTCTGTGGCTCTAATATAAATAAGGATAACGAGAACATTACCGACACTACAAGAATGACTTGGCCTCAACTTAAGGAAATGGCTGATAATGGGCATGAGATATCCAATCATGGCTGGGCGCATAAAAACTTCGCACGTTTTCCTATCGAAGAGATAAAAGAGGATATTTTTAAGAATGATAGTGCTATCTTTGCAAATACAGGTGTAATGCCCCGTACTTTCTGCTATCCCAATAATAATAAAAAAGCGGAAGGACGGAGAATTGCCGTACAGAATCGTGTGGGGACGAGAACTCACCAGCGTTCGATTGGGAGTAAATCGACTCTGAAGGATTTGGAAAAATGGGTGAATACCTTGATTGAAACCAATGACTGGGGAGTAGGAATGACACATGGTTTAACCTATGGCTATGATGCTTTCCGCAATCCTCAACGTTTGTGGGATCATCTTGATCAAGTAAAAGCGAGAGAGAATGAAATATGGGTAGGAACATTCCGTGAAGTGGTTTCTTATATCAAGGAAAGGGAGGAAACTAAACTGGAAGTTGTGAATAAAAAGAATACCTTGTTGATTACTCCGGAACTTAAGTTGGATCAGGAACTGTTCGTTGAACCGTTGACAATGGTGATTACCGGTAAGGAAATAAAGAAAGTGACTGTGAAACAAGGAAAAAGAAGATTGCCGGTACAGATCACTGACGATAAAGTTCTTTTCGATTTCGACCCGTATGGCGGTATGATTAAGGTGACACTGAAAATTCAAAAATAAAATTGATTGGACAAATTTTAATATGAGATGATAATGAAACAGAACTTTTTAAAATGGATGGTATGTATGTGTTTCGGGCTATTGTCTGTTGCTACGGTAATGGCGGGCGGTAATTATAAAACTGTCAAAGTAAAAGCTCCTTTTCCGATGCAACCGATTAAAGTCTTTATTTATCCGGACCGGGATTTTAAGATTACGGATTTTGGTGCTGTGCCGGGTGGAGAAGTTGATAATACCAAAGCGATCGCTGCTGCTATTGACGCATGTAATAAAGCGGGCGGTGGACGTGTGGTTGTTCCGGCAGGCATTTGGCTGACGGGACCCGTACACTTTAAAAGCAATATAAACCTCTGTTTAGAAGAAAATGCCGTATTGAGTTTTACAGATAATCCGGAAGACTATCTACCGGCGGTAATGACCTCATGGGAGGGATTGGAGTGCTATAATTACTCACCGCTACTGTATGCATTTGAATGTGAAAATGTGGCAATCAGCGGTAAAGGTACATTACAGCCGAAGATGGGAACATGGAAAGTATGGTTTAAACGTCCTGCACCCCATCTGCAAGCTTTGAAGGAATTGTATACCAAAGCTTCGACCAATGTACCTGTTATAGAACGCCAGATGGCTATCGGTGAAAATCATTTGCGTCCGCATCTGATACATTTCAATCGCTGTAAGAATGTGATGCTGGATGGATTTAAAATACGTGAGAGTCCGTTTTGGACCATTCACCTCTATATGTGTGACGGAGGTATCGTCCGTAATTTGGATGTGCGGGCACATGGACACAATAATGATGGTATTGACTTTGAAATGAGTCGTAACTTTCTGGTCGAAGACTGTTCTTTTGACCAGGGAGACGATGCTGTTGTAATCAAAGCCGGTCGTAATCAGGACGCATGGCGGTTGAATACACCTTGCGAGAATATAGTTATCCGTAACTGCCGGATATTGAAAGGACATACCTTACTGGGCATCGGCAGTGAGATCTCCGGTGGTATACGGAATATCTATATGCATGACTGTACAGCACCCAATTCTGTGATGCGTCTTTTCTTTGTGAAGACAAATCATCGCAGGGGAGGATTTATTGAGAATATCTATATGAAAAATGTAGCATCCGGAACAGCCCAGCGGGTACTTGAAATAGATACGGAGGTGCTTTATCAGTGGAAGGACTTGGTCCCGACTTATGAAAAGCGAATCACTCGTATCGATGGCATCTATATGGATAAAGTAACTTGCGAATCGGCAGACGCTGTATATGAACTGAAGGGAAATGCTGAACTTCCTGTGAAGAATGTGCGGATAAAGGATGTAAAGGTCGGTTCGGTTAAGAAGTTTGTGAAGAAAGTAAGTAATGTTGAAAATGTGGTAGAAAAGAATGTAACTTATCAAATGGAGGATAATAAAGACTAAGCAAAAAAGTTCATATATGAACTTTAATTTGTTTTTGAGTTCATCCCTGTTTTTTTACATGTAAACTGTACATAATTCCAGTTGAAAATGTGGATGATTCTGTACTTTTGACCATCGCTGAACTACTAATCTGAAATAAAAAGGATACTTTTCGAAGTGTCGGCATTGTGCACTTTTTATGGAAGCTTGGTGAAAGATCAGCGATGTGTTTTTTGTGAACTTACAGATCATTATTTGTTTAACTAAATTCTTTTAAAATGAAAAATGCCTTGTTTTTTCTGGCAGCAATTTTGTTGCTTACAGTTTCGTGTACTGACAATCAAATCCAGTTGAATGGTGATGAACCTGAACCGACTCCTCCGGCAGAGCGGGTCGAGCCTCCTTTGAAACGTGCATTGTGGGCTTCGATTAACGGAAGAAAAGATGCTTCTTACTATCCCGAATACAATAATAAGATATTAGTGAGCTGGCGTATGTTTCCCACCGATGATTCTTCTACAGGCTTTGACCTTTATCGGAAGAGCGGTAATGAAGAAGAGGTGAAACTTAATGAAGAACCGATTACTTTGTCGACAAACTTCCAGGATATAACTGCCGACCGTAATAAGGATAATACGTATCGGTTATGTTTTGCCGGTTCTGATGAAACGTTGGATACTTATACCATAACGGCAGTACAGGCATCGGCCGGACTGCCCTATATTTCCATACCATTGGCCGGTACCACAGGTGTCAGTTCAGAGTATTATTATGATGCCAATGATGCCAGTGTCGGTGACCTGGACGGAGATGGGGTTTATGAGATTGTACTGAAAAGGCTTTTGAGAAGCAGTTCTTCGACAGAGGACGAAGAGGATGAGTCAGAAGCCTTACAGATGGGACCTTGGCATACTACCTTGCTGGAAGCATATAAATTAGATGGTTCGTTCTTATGGCGTGTAGCTTTGGGCCCGAATGTCCCGGTGGGTAATCTGACCTCTTTTGCTGTCTATGATTTTGATGGTGACGGAAAATGTGAAATAGCGGTTCGTACCGCAGAAGGCACTGTCTTTGGAGATGGAACAGAAATAAAAGATACGGATGGGGATGGTAAAGTCGATTATCGTGTCGAAGGCTCGGCTCATATTCATGGCGGACCGGAATTTTTGTCGGTATTGGATGGTATGACAGGAAGAGAGTTGGCTCGTACTGATTATATCGCGTTAGGTAAAAGCGAAGACTGGGGAGATAACTATTACAAACGTTCTGCCAGTTATCGTGTAGGAGTGGGATGTTTTTCGGGTACTACCCCCTCTATTCTGATTTGTCGTGGAGTATATGGAAAGATGGTATTGGAAGCCTGGGATTTTCAGGGCCAAGAGTTAAAGAAGAGATGGAGATTTGATACTTCAGACGGTGTGCACGGTGATTATGCCGGACAAGGAAATCATAGTTTAAGTGTGGGAGATGTGGACGATGACGGGTGTGATGAAGTTGTATATGGAGGTTGTTGTATAGACCACAATGGTAAAGGCTTGTGGAACTCCAGGCATGGACATGGAGATGCCTTGCATTTAGGTAAGTTTGACCCGTCAAGAAAAGGACTGCAAATCTGGTCTTGCTTTGAGGCTTGTCCTTTTAAAGTAGGTGCTGCTTTGAGAGATGCGAGAACGGGAGAGACTATCTGGGATTTTCCGTATAGTGGAGATATGGGACGTTGTCTGGTAGCCGATATTGATCCCGATAGTCCGGGCTGTGAGATGTGGTGGTATAAAGGTAATGCACATTCCTGTACGGGAGCTGATCTCGGATATGGAGCCGGTTCTAGCAGTATGTCTTACAATATGGCTGTCTGGTTCTCCAATTCGTTGAATCGTCAATTATTAGACCGGAGTAAGATTGATGCGCCCAAAGAAAAACGTGTATTTACTATTTATAGATATGAAGTGACTACTATCAATAGTAGTAAAAGTAATCCCTGTTTCTATGCGGATATCTGGGGAGACTGGCGCGAGGAAATTATTCAGGTAACAAGTGATCAGACTGAACTACGCCTGTTTACGACTTGGTATCCGACAGATTATAAATTTCCTTATTTGATGAGTGATCATGTTTATGAAATGAGTGCTCTCAATCAAAATATAGGATATAATCAACCTACGCAGTTGGGTTATTATTTAGGGTCTGATTTGTATAAAAAGTAAGTAATCATATTTAAACAAAAGTCTCAGGTAGTTTGTCTCTACTTGAGACTTTTTTTGTTTTACGGGTGATAAACGATAAATAATCTATGTAAATGTACAAACTTCTATGTACTGATATTGAAACCGGGATTATCTTTGTGCTACTATGAAACTATTAATATACACAAAATGAAAAAACTGATTTTATTATCTTTATTGACTCTTCAATTTGGTTTGCTCGCTGCACAAAATGCTGATGGGCAGGGGCGTTTGTCTCGCTTGTTTAATTTCGGATGGAAATTTCATGCAGGTGACTTGAAAGATGCCTATTCTGTAAACTATGATGATAGTAGCTGGCGTGTATTGGATCTGCCTCATGACTTTCAAATAGAACAGCCGTGGGATAAGGGTGCAGGGGGAGCTCGTGGTTTTAAAGCGATGGGAACCGGTTGGTATCGTAAAACATTTAAAGCCGATCCTGAATGGAAAGGAAAACGGGTATTACTCGATTTTGAAGGAATTATGTTAATAGGTGATGTCTGGGTAAACGGTCAGAAAGTAGGAAGTACAGACTATGGGTATATTGGCTTTGAAACGGACATTACTAAATTACTAAGATATGACGCAGATAATGTGGTAGCTGTCAGTGCTTCTACCGGCAAAAAAGGAGGATCACGCTGGTATACGGGAGGAGGTTTGTTCCGGGATGTCCATTTGCTGGTTAAAGACTATGTTTCCATAGCCCGTCATGGCGTGTTTATTTCTACTCCTAAAGTAACGGAACAAAGTGCAGATATCAATGTACAGGTTGAGGTGGAAGGTATTTCCGGGAAACAGCTGGATGTGGAAATCAATGCCAGAATCTTTTCTCCGAAAGGTGAATTGGTGACGGAAACAAAGGGAATGGCTCCTAAAAAAAATAAACTGGCTACTGTTGAAGTCCTACTTCCGGTAGTTGCAGTTTCCAATCCCCAACTATGGTCTTGTGAAACACCGAATCTCTATAGAGCAGAAATAACATTGGTCCGTGATGGAAAAGTTATCGACAATGTAACTGAGAAATTTGGTATTCGCACACTTGAATACTCTCCGGAGTTTGGCTTTAAACTGAATGGTAAGAAACTATTCTTGAAGGGTATTGCCAATCATCATGACTTAGGTGCTGTAGGAGCAGCGGCATTCGACCGTGCTATTGAACGGCAGTTCGAATTGCTCAAGAAGTTCGGTTATAATCATGTGCGTACATCACATAATCCATATTCGAAATCCTTTATGGAGTTGGCTGATAAACATGGTATTCTGATTGTAGATGAATTGATTGATAAGTGGAGCGACAAATCATATTGGGGTGGACGGGTTCCTTTTACTCAATTGTGGTATAAGATGATTCCCGAATGGATTAAACGCGACAGAAATCATCCTTCGGTTATTATGTGGAGTATCGGCAACGAATTGCAGATGCGGGAAGATCTGGCTGGATTCCCTACCGGTGATTGGGGTGTTACGACTTATCGAATTTTCGATGTGCTTGTAAAGCGATACGATTCTACCCGAAAGACAACGGTGGCTATATATCCTTCGAGAGCTGGTGCCATCAGTAGAAAAGATGCAGATTTTAATAAGACAATTCTTCCTCCCGAATTGTCTACGGTGACCGAAGTTGCCAGCTTCAATTATCGTTATTCTGATTATGCGAAGTATCTCGAAGCTTGTCCCGATTTAATCGTGTATCAGAGTGAAGCAACAAGCAGTGAACTTACTGCTCCTTTTTTCGGTATGGACCGGGATAAGATGGTAGGACTTGCCTACTGGGGAGCTATTGAATACTGGGGGGAATCGAATGGCTGGCCTAAAAAAGGGTGGAATTATTCATTCTTTAATCATGCTTTGGAACCCTATCCTCAAGCGTATTTGATAAAGAGTGCTTTCAGTGATGAACCTTTAGTTCATATCGGGGTAGTCGATAGTGAGAAAGAAAGTATTGAATGGAATGATGTCATAGTAGGTCGTATGCCTCTTTCATCTCATTGGAACAGACCTGAAGGAAGTAAGCAGAATCTGTTTACATATACAAATGCTGATGAAGTGGAGTTATTGGTTAATGGGAAATCTTTGGGTATTCAGAAGAATAAACGTGATGATATACAAAGCCGCAATATGATTTACTGGCAAAATATACCTTATGGCAAAGGAGGAAACATCATAGCGATTGCCCGTAACAATGGAAAAGAAGTTGCTCGTCATATGTTGGAAACGACAGGCAAGGCGAAAGCTCTGAAAATAGAGTTGGAGAATGCAGACTGGAAAGCAGATGGAATGGATTTGCAGTATGTAAAGGTATATGCTGTTGACAGTAAAGGACGGGTGGTACCTGCTACTGAAGGTGAAGTTACGTTTGAAGTCTCAGGTGAAGCCAGACTGATTGCCGTAGATAATGGTGATCATATGACGGATGAGCTTTTCTCAGGAAACCACAAGAAGTTACATCAAGGATTTGTAATGGCTATATTACGTTCCAGTCAGACTAGTGGAAATGTGAAGATCAAGGCTTCTCTGAAAGGATTGAAGAGTGCGGAAAAGAAGATGATGACTAAGTAATAAATGAAATAATAAATAAGGGGCTGTTTTAATCAAATAGCCCCTTATTTATATGCTATAGATACAACGCAAACAAACTTAAGTTCCAAGAACAATTTTCAGTTCATCGTTTTATCTTTATTTTAAAGTGTTTTTACTCAGGATTACCGGAAGTCAAACATCAGATTCAGATGTAATCCTTCATCTCCCGATTTGATTCGGATATTTCCCGGTTGACTGTTAGGACCTTGTTGCTCAATCGGCTTGAACGAGCAGATAGCCGGAATATCAAGCAAGAATGAAAGATCACCTTCAGGGAATGCAGGCATGGTATCTTTTACCCGTCCTGCCGGTTCTTCCGGAGTGAATACCCGGAAGAAAGTTCCGTCATTACGTGAATAAACGGTAAATGAAGTCTTCTCGCCCTCCAGTGTAGCCCAATAGAGATTGGCATGGTAACCCTTGAACTCAGGATATATCAGATTCTCAAAACTTTCTCCGGTAATGGTGTTGTTATAATCTTTGTGCCAGATACCGCAGTTCGTTCCTGGAATTCGGTTTTTCCATACTCTGTATGGCCCGCGTCCCATCCATTTCATACCCGAACAGTTTTGTTCCGGATAAGAGAAGCTAAGTCCGAGATTGAAAATCTGTGCATCCATGAAAGCATCGTCGAAGCCACCGCCACCGGAACCGCGATTTAATAAAATAGCATCCATATAAAGCAAACCTTCGTTTGTCAGACGCCAGACAATGGAATCTGCCGCACCTTTATATTTGGCACAATAAATGGCGCCGTCGGAGGAATGACGAGTATAGCTGAGCGAAGGTTCATATCGCATCTTCATACCTACTGCTACCGGACCATCTTTGAATGGAATCTCAGTCTCACCGGATTTAATGTGACGGATCATACCGGTTGCCGCATCGAAGGTTATGCTGACTATGCTGCTCTTTAGTTCAATGGCGTCAGACGTTTGTCGGGCTTCTGCTTTTTGAGGAGCAGGCGTGAGTGTCGTTTGTGACAGGTTACGTTCAAAATATTGTTTTGCCAGATGAATCGGATAAGTCCAGTTACAGATACTTTTTCCTTCTCTATCAAAAGCCTCCAGTTCGAGCACATCCCCTTCCCGGAATGAATCGGGCAGTTCAAAACGGGCAGTGCCTGTTTCTCCCGGATTAATGGATGGAAGTTGCACTTTCCCTTCAGCGATTACCTTTCCTGCTTCTGCGTCTCCTTTGAGCGGAGTGCCGCACGATAAAACCTTATAAGTCATACGACACTCTTTCAGATTGGTAAAAGTATATTCATTGGTCAGAAGGAAACTGCCGTCGAAGTGGTTAGTAATGAGAAGAGGTTTCAACTGGATAGGCGACCATTGTGCACGGATGGCATAATAGCTTCCTTCTTTCTCTCGACGTGGGCCTACTACTCCGTCGGGTGCATTGGACTTGTCAGAGTCGAGTATTCCTCCTTTATCACTGCGTTTGGGAGCCTCATCGCAATATACCCAGATGAACCCTCCTGCAAACAAGGGATTGGTACACCAGCGATCCCAAAAGTCGCGCAGGCCGGCTCCTCCTCCCTGATCGTACATGGCGTGCATAAATTCGGTCGGCATGAATACTTTATAACCATTGGTGAAACGTGCTACCCCTGTCAGATAAGTAGGATAGTGATGCGTATCCAAGTCGTTAAAGTCAGCCCAGGGATGTACCATATGTCGTTTTTGTAATCTGTCATATTGGGCAAACAAAGGATCGGTTTGCGTATTCCAGCCTCCTTCGTTTCCGTTACTCCAAAGAATGATGCAGGGGTGGTTAACATCCCGTTCAATCATTTCTTTTACGAGTTTTGCACCGACTTTGGAGTCGTAACCGTTTTGCCAGCCTGCCAGTTCATCCATGTAGACAAGCCCCAGTGAGTCGCACATATCAAGAAAATGTTCATCGGGCGGGTAGTGCGAACGCACTGCATTCATATTCATTTCTTTGATGAGCAGGGCATCCATTCGGCTTAATGCAGCACTGGTGGTACGCCCTCCGTCTACAGAAAATGAGTGGCGGTTGATTCCTTTGACCACTAGTTTGGTACCATTCAAATATACGCCGTCCTGAGGAAAGAATTCTACGGTACGGAAACCAGTGCGTGTTTCTCTGGTTTGTACGATTTTACCTTCGGGATTCTTTAATTCCAATTTGGCTACATACAGATTGGGATTCTCTGTAGACCAGGGAATGATGCTTGCCCATTCACCGCTAATCATCTGCTCCTTATCGGAGTTATTGATTGGATGAGTGATTGTTGTTTGTCCGTTGGAGGTATATACGGTTTTCCCGTCTTTTAATGAACGGACAGATACGATGATTTCATGTCCTTTGGCATCTCCTGCCATATCTACGGCGACCTGTAATTTCCCATGGTGATCAGCATTTAGTACGAAATGTTCCATGTGTACCTGTGGCAGAACTTCCAGCCATACAGGACGGTATATACCGCCAAACAACCACCAGTCAGCTTTCCGTTCGGCGGCATTGATCGATCTGTTGGCTGATTCTTTGGCAACTTTCACTTCAAGCTGATTCTTTTTTCCAAGATTGAGTAATTCGGTAATATCATAATTAAAGCGATAGAAACCTCCTTGATGCATCTCACCTGCCGGCTTGCCGTTTATCATGATTTCTGCATCAGTCATCACTCCGTCAAAGAATATCTTTACCCGTTGCCCTGCCCATGATTTGGGGGCGTCAAATTTATAGCGGTAAATTCCGGTTTCATCACTGGGGTGTTGTCCTTTTATGGTATACCATCGACCGTAGGTATATTCTCCGAATCCCTGTAGTTCCCAGTTACAGGGAACCTCGATCTTTTTCCATTTGCCACTATTCTGTCCCGCAGAACAGAAAAAATCCCAGGTCTTGGTGTCGTCAATGCCTGTTCCCGAAAGATAAATGCGTTCGGGATGGGGAGCTTGTGCTTGTATGGTAGTCCCATTCCACATTGCTGTGAAAATCAGAGATACCAGTAAGCATCTAAATTTCTTGTTCATTCTATAATTGATATTATGAGGATTTTATTGTCTGGATACTGTAAAACGATCTATATCCGGTGCCCATCCGAAGTCATTTCCCATTTGCACCGTATTGTAACCTTGTTTTAAGCTGACAGGGATAGTCACAGATTTCACTTCATTGTTACTGTTCAAATCTTTGAGTACTGTTTTCGTTCCATTGACAGAAACTTCCAGTTTGCGGTTTTTGTCGCAAGAGTAGAAAATAGTCATTTCATAGTTACCTCCCTTTTCGCTGTATACTTCGCTCCATTCGGCAAAGTTCTCTTCCCGGCCGCCGAGTCGGGATATTTTCATTCTGCCGGAACAATCGGAGGCAGGTACATAAACAATTGGTTTGGATTTCTTTCCCAGATCGTCGTAGCAGGGAAGATATGCCCATTCAGCCTCATAAGATACGGGTTCCAGTCGTTTTTCAGCTTCCATTTTGCATATCATTACGCTGTGTGGCTGAACAGTCTGCCGTATTTCTCCTTTCATTTTTCCAAGATCCTTCTGTTTGATTAAGTCCCGTACTTTTACGTTACCACCCAGTTCAAGGGTTTCAAAAGGAACGATAAAGTCACATGGCTGGTCGGAAGGGTTATACAATGCTACCGCTCTTGTCAGTCCGCGTTTCCGTTCGATGTCCTTTACCAGTACATAGCTTTCATTTTCATGTTGAACGACGTGTGCCTGAAGCCCTAATACATCCTGATTCAGTGCGATCAGTTCTTTGTTTTTGAGTAGCTTCAATGAGAAATTGGGAATCGTATTCATATCACATCCGATCAGCAGGGGAGAACTCATGATGCACCACATTCCAAAATGGACTTCTTCTTCGTTGGGTTTCAGTCCACGTCCGATTTCTAGCATATCCATGTCGTTGTAATGTCCGTCGGTAGCATAGGCGGAAAGATATAAGTTCTTTTCTATAATACCTTTTACTGAATTCCATCTGGGACGGATATCAGGACTGATACGCCAGGAACGTGCCAGTCGTTTTGCCCAGGTACCGGGAAAAGCCCATCGGCAGATATTGATAGATACATCCGTTCTTCCTGTATTGGCAATAGCCTGGCAAATCGTGCTGTAGCGCTTTTCTTCGTCCAGCCCCAGTTCGCGTCCGCCACAATAATCGATCTTGATAAAATCATAGTTCCATTCTTTAAGATATAAATCTATATCCTGCTGTTCATGGCCGTATAGTCCGGAGCCCACTCCGTTTGCGTCGTTGTCATAGATAGAGCCGCAGGTGTTGTCTCCTGCATCCGAGTAAATTCCGGCTTTTAATCCCAGCGAATGGATATAGTCTGAAACCACTTTCATCCCGTTGGGAAAACGGTCGGGATGCGGATGCATTTTCCCCGTTTCGTCCCGATGCCCGAAGAAGCCGTCATCTATATTGATATAGTTGTAGCCTGCCTCTTTCAGTCCGTGTTTGATTAATGCGTCAGCTTGCTGTTTTATCAATTCTTCACTGATATTTACATGATAGGTGTTCCATGAACTCCATCCCATAATAGGACGGTCGATGTCTTTTTGGGCAAAAGTATTTGCCATAAACATGGTAGATAAAATGCCCCAGGCAATCAGATGTTTTTTCATACGTTTGTAGTCTTTTGTAGAAATGGATAACTTTCTTGGCAAAGATATGCAAAGTCGTAACTTGCTCCAATGGCAAATAAGTATAGAAAGATGGAAAATCGTCCATTTATTGGAGAATTGGGGCGTAAAAACCGGATTAAAGCATGAAAAGTGTATGAATTTAATGGAAAACGTATGAATTTACATGTACTGACATTACAACTACCCTTATCTTTGCTAGCAAATGAAAAATACATAAAGTGATGACACATTTAAAAATCTTTTTATTGTTAATCGTTTGTGCGTTGTCTGTATTGGATGGGAAGGCACAGACTGGTATAGCGCTTGCTGACGAACTTAATGGCAAGCGGATCGGAGTAATAGGTGACAGCTATGTGAGAAATCATAAAGAGCCGTTTGAGAACACATGGCATTATAAGTTTGCAAAGAAGCACGGTATGGAGTATTTTAATTATGGAAAGAATGGGAATAGCATAGCTTATTCCAGCCCGCGATGGGGAAAAGCGATGTATCTGCGATATGCGGAGATGGCGGATAGCCTCGATTATGTCATTGTCATTGGCGGACATAATGATGCATTTAAACTGGACTCTATCGGAGGTATTGATAACTTCAAAGATAAAATGGAAATTCTGTGCAAAGGCTTAGTCGAGAAATATCCGACAGCGAAAATCTTTTTCTTTACCCGCTGGAACTGCAAAAACTTTAAAGGAAGTGACTCGGAAAAAGTCGTGGATGCTATGATTGAAGTCTGCGGCAATTATAGTATTCCTATTTTTGATTGCGCAAGAAAAGGAAGCATCTATGCCGATAATGATACTTTCAGAAGAATCTATTTCCAGAAAAGCAAGAATAATACTGATACGGCACATCTGAACAGTAAAGGACATGACCGTTTTCTGAAAGTTGCCGAGAATTTTCTGCTCCAATATTAGTTTGGAATCCAAAGTTGGCTTGATTGAAGACACTTGTGTCTGGTATTTAAAATAGAAATTATAATAACGATTTGTATATGAAAGCTATGCTGAATAAATGGGTTTATTTCATTTTGTTTTTGTGTTTTACATCTTCAGTATATGCTCAGTTGTCAACTCCATCGGTAATATCTTCCGATATGGTGTTGCAACAAGGGCAGAAGGTACCGATATGGGGGACGGCAACTCCAAACGAACGTATTAAAGTAACATTTGCTGGTCAGAGTATCAGTACACGTGCCGATGCGGAAGGACATTGGGAAGTTGAACTTCAGCCGATGAAAGCTGATAAAACACCACGGCAAATGGTCATTAAAGGAAAGAAAACCAATATCGTGTACGATAATATTTTGGTAGGAGAAGTTTGGCTGTGCTCTGGTCAGTCAAATATGCAGTATACGATGAAATTGATACCACAGTTTGCTCCTCCGGCTAAAGGACAGGACCTTGCAGCTTTGGAATTACAGAAACCTGCGAATCCGATGATACGGGTGTTTATGTCCGATCATAAACATTCTTGGCATTCATGGAGGGTGGCAGACGGAAAAAGTCTGGCAAATGTTTCGGCAGCCGGTTATTTCTTTGGAAAGAATATTCAGGAAAAGCTGGACGTACCGGTCGGTATTATTTCGGTTGCTGTAGGAGGTACACGTATTGAGACATGGACTTCAAAAGAAGCCTATCGTAATTCACCGGTTTTTTCACCTCAGCTCGAAGCTTCCGGGAGGATAGACGGGCTGAGCCCCGGGGAAAGATATGAAAAATTAATTGTTCCTTTTTTGCCTTTTGCTGTCAAGGGTTTCCTTTGGTATCAAGGTGAAAATAATTGTGGAATGGGTGACAGAGCTTATGTTGAAAAATACAAGATATTAGTAAATAGTTGGCGAAAGGCTTTTAGGAATGAGAATGCTCCTTTCTATTCGGTATTACTGGCACCGCATATCTATTCCGACAGGATCCACAGAAATACAAGCAGACCTGTAACAGCAGAGGAACTTCCTCTGTTCAGGGATCAGCAATTGAAAACGCTGTCTGTTGTTTCGAATACCGATATTATAACCATATCTGATCTTGTAGATGATCTGAGAGACATTCATCCTTCCTATAAATGGGAGGTTGGAGCACGGTTGGCCCGTGTAGCTTTGGCGAAAGACTATGGTCACACAGAGATTGTATGGTCCGGTCCACGTGTAAAAGAAGCGACATTGATAGCCGATTCCATCGTTCTCTCTTTTGGTCATGTTGCGGCTGGATTGAAGACTAATAATAAGAAACGTCTGGAGTGGTTTGAAATAGCTGGTAGTGATGGAGTATTTCACCCTGCGGTAGCAGATATAAAAGATAAAGACAAAGTAGTAGTTTATCATCCTGAGATAAAACGACCGGTGAAGGTTCGTTTTGGATGGCATGAGACTGCAATCCCTAATTTAGTGAACTCGGAGGGGGTACCGACAGTGCCATTTTTAATTGATAGAAATGAGATAAAGTGAAAAAAGAACTGATATGTTCGCATTATTTACGTAAAGCATTACGTGCCTTTTTCCCTGTTTGTTATCATTCACTAAGGAAGGATTACCTTACTTTTGTTGTAATACTATAGTATAAATCTAACGAACTATCAAACTAACTAACAGAAGAAAAACATGTACGGAAAAAATCTTAAATTAGTATTAATGGCAATGTTGCTACTTGTGAGTAAAACTACTTTCTCTCAAGTAACAGAACGCGAACGTCCCAAGGAGTGGAGTCAACTGGTGAAAGGTGCCCGGTTTATGGATCGTTTCCTGCCGATGAAAGGTAATCAACTGTCATCCGACACATGGGGAACCTCCGATGTGCGTCCGCGTTATGTTGATAATGGTATTGAAGACCGTGTCTGGTCCTATTGGGGTGGAAATATCCGGAAAGGAGAAGACGGTAAATATCATCTGATGGTTTGCGGATGGCTGGAAGCTTCTCCTAAAGGACACATGGAGTGGAGAAATTCATGGGTGTTCAATACCGTGAGTGATAATCTGACCGGTCCGTTCAAACCGGTCAATATCATCGGAAAAGGACATAATCCGGAGATGTTTCAGGCAAAAGACGGCCGATATGTTTTGTATGTCATAGACGGCCGTTATGTTGCGGATGATATCAACGGAAAATGGGAATATGGAAAATTCGACTTCAATGCGCGCGATCGTAGAATCATAGAAGGATTGTCCAATCTTTCGTTTGCCCAACGGGAAGACAGTTCATATGTAATGGTCTGTCGTGGCGGTGGAATCTGGATCAGTCAGGATGGCTTGTCGGAATATAACCAGTTGACAGACCGTCGTGTTTATCCGGATGTGAAAGGACGGTTTGAAGACCCTGTCATCTGGCGCGATCATATCCAGTATCATCTGATTGTCAATGACTGGTTGGGCCGTATTGCCTTTTATCTTCGTTCAAAGGACGGAGTCAATTGGGTAACTGATCCGGGAGAGGCCTACATGCCGGGAGTTGCCGTACACGAGGACGGACATTCTGAAGGCTGGTTCAAGTATGAACGTCTGAAAATGTATCAAGATAAGTACGGTCGTGCTATTCAGGCTAATTTTGCGGTCATTGATACTTTGAAACATGAAGATAAGCCATTTGATAATCACAGTTCAAAGAATATCAGTATTCCATTGAATCCGGGACTATTGCTGACAGTGTTGAATGATAAGCCCATTACTGCCGGTACTAAGACTATCCGGCTGAAAGTACAGGCTGAAGAAGGTTTTCATCCACAAACCGATATGGATATCAGCTCTTTGCGTTTTGGCGCTTCCGAAGAAGTGAATTATGGCAGGGGAAGTAAGGTATTGAAAACAGAGAATGACGGAAATGACCTGATCATTACTTTCGACGGAAAAGGAAATGGGATTACAGAGAAAGAATTTGCTCCTAAATTGATAGGCAGATATAAAAACGGAAAGATGCTTTACGGATATGCGCGTTTGCCGTATGTTGATTATGTGGAACCGATTCTTTCTGCGCGTGCTCCTGTATTCTCTGAATCGCAAAAAGGCTGGAACGGAAATATTGAAGTACAGAACTTCGGACAAGTTAGCTCACAAAAGGCTTCAGTCAAGATAGAGTATAAGAAAGAAGGCAAAATGATAAAAGTAGCTTCTGCTGCCGTACCTGCCTTGAAACCCTATGAAAAAGCTGACATCCGCTTTGCGACAAAGGCTGATTTTGAAAAAGGTGAGGACTATAACTTCCTTGTGACTATTTATGCCGGCAAGAAAGTTCTCTCTACCTTCCGTTTGAATCGGAAGGTAGTTGAATAATTGAAAGACTAACAATTGAACGATTACCATGAAAAAGAAGATCACATTTTTATTGATGTTTGTACTGTCGTTGTCAATCTCCTCAGCGCAGAACACTTTCCGGTTTGGGACATCCGCAATACCCGAAGGCAAAACTCTTCTGGTGGATAGCAAGGGGCTTATCCTTGACGGCAAGCATATCATTCCCGTCATGGGCGAGATTCACTATTCCCGCGTGCCGGAGTCGGAATGGCGCCGTGAAATCCGTAAAATGAAGGCCGGTGGTATCAATATCATTTCTACATATATCTTCTGGATTCACCATGAACCGGAAGAGGGAAAATGGAACTGGAGCGGCAATCATAATCTGCGCCGCTTCGTCCGGATCTGTGCAGAAGAAAATGTGATGCTGGTGTTGCGTCTTGGCCCTTTCTGTCATGGGGAAGTGTATCAAGGCGGAATTCCTTCATGGGTACATGAGAAAGCTGGGCAGAATCCTAAGTATAAGATACGTGCCCGTACTCCCGGATTCCTTGAAGATTGTACGAAGCTTTATAATACTATTTTTGCTCAGCTTAACGGACTTTTGTGGAAAGATGGCGGTCCTGTGGTCGGAGTGCAGATCGAGAACGAAAGTCGCGGTCCTTGGGATTATCTGGAGTCATTGAAAAATATTGCTGTGAAAGCGGGATTTGATGTCCCGTTCTATACACGTACCGGTTGGCCTGCGCTTCGGGGAAAAGAGATTTTCGGGCAGCTGTTGCCGCTTTATGGTGACTATGCCGACGGATTCTGGGACCGGAAACTGGAGGATATGCCGGGCAGTTATGCCGATGCTTTCATTATGAGAGACAAACGCATGAGTAGTGCTATTGCCACAGAGACATTCTCTAAGGAGGAATTGTCGGAAGATTCCCCCTCTCTCAGTTCAAAATTGTCATATCCCTATTTTACTTGTGAGTTGGGCGGTGGTATGATGCCGGCGTATCATCGTCGGATAAATATCAATGGAAGGGAGCTTAAACCGCTGGTTATATGCAAGCTGGGTAGTGGCTCCAATCTTCCGGGATACTATATGTATCATGGTGGCACCAATCCATACAATCCTCTTCACACTATGGGAGAAACGCAAGCCTCTCCGGGTACTAATCATAATGACCTGCCTCATATGACCTATGATTTTCAGGCTCCTCTTGGCGAAGTGGGACAAGTATTCGAGACTCCCTTTCATGAAGGACGTTTTATCCATCAGATGTTGACAGACTGGGGCAGTGAACTCTTGCAGATGAATGTTGACTCATTAAGCAGGCATTATGCCCGCCGGGGTGCTTTCGAATTCTATAATGACTATGTGCGCATCAAGAATGAGAGCGGGACGTCCCATGTCACTTTTAAAGACTATCGGACTGGGGGAGCAACCATTGACTGGACTACTGTAGAACCGTTCTGCAAAGTGGATGACCTTATCTATTTCATCGAAATAAAGGGTAAAAAGCCTCAAATCTCCGTTGACGGCAAGGTCTATACTTGTAAACTTAACAAGCAGCAGAAGGCGGGCAAGCTCAATGTCTGTGTGCTCTCATACGAAAAGGCAAAGACTGCCTATAAAATTGACGGTAAACTGCTTTATGCCAAGAATGGCGGTATTCTGTATAAGAGTGATTCATGCATTGTGGAGGAGGTATGGACAAAGTCTCCTGTCATTGCTGCCACAGTCACGGAAGTGAAAAAAGCGGATGCTCCCCGTGTTGTCCCCATGGGTCGTCAGGCAGTGGCTGCGCAACCTGTAGAAGAGGATTTTGCAAAAGCTGCGGTATACACTATTAATTATGATACATCTGGAATGAATAATTATGATAATCTTTTTCTCCGTATAAATTATCGGGGTGATGTAGCCCGTGTGTATGCTGACGGCAGGCTTGTAGCAGATAACTTCTGGAATGGAAAGGAGATGTGGGTTCGTATGGCAGATCTCGTCGGCAAGAAGGTGGAACTAAAGATTTTACCTTTACGTAAAGATGCCCCTGTCTACTTCCAGAAAGAACAAAAAGCTATGATTGAGGCGACCAAAGGTGATTATATGCTTGGGCTCGATTCGGTAGAAGTTATTGAGCGTCATACACTGGAGTTTAATGATGCTTTTTAATGTCACTTGTCACTTTGTGGAACTAACCGGGTCATTATCAATGAAAAACGGGTGACAATAGATGGTGATAATAGGGTGATAATAGAACATTTATCCCGGTTCTATTATCACCTTTATTTTGTGTGATTTCTATTTAATGTCCTGATTATCAGATTTTAGATATACAATTCGGTTCCCATATCCACGAGTGTTAAGAACCCCGTTTTCTACCAGAAGATTCAATTCCCGTTGTGCTTTTCCCTTTAATAAACCCGTAATTTGAGAGTATTCTCTGCGAGTGATGAAGTGATTCTTTGCTAAAAAGGCTTCCAGTCGGGAACGGCGTGTCTCTTCCGGCAAGTTCGATGATTCTTGAAATCCGAATTTGGCACGGGTCACCGTCCCCGAACTACGTCGTCGAAACCAGGGAGTAGCTCTGAAATTTACGTTGTCAAAAGAGATAGAGACTGAACGGATCTCTTTCTTGTCCATCACCGGACGTGCTTTCAAACTAGAGGAGAAATATCCGATTTCTCCCAGTTTCACATGATACCCCTCACTTAAATAATAGGATACCTTCTCTTGAAAAGCTACCATGATACCTGCCAAATCTCCCTCGGTGAAAGAAGAGGCTTCGGCTATTTCACGAAATAACCGTTTGCTGTCAATGGTTCCTTTGGATACAATTCGGGGATACAGAGGCTGTACTTCTCCGTCTCCCTTTTCATTCGGTTTTCGCCGAAAGTCATAATCTGCTGCCATAGCGTCACTTGTTTTTTGTTGGTTAATAGGATTGTTACTCAATTGATACCGCGTGTGTTAGTACAAACACTAGTAACCTTAACATGTAGACAAGGCTCGACTAATATATTTTGTCTGTTTCACGTTTTCGTTCCACGTACGTGAACTGTTCGGACTATGTACGTGAACCCAATAGTTCACATACGTGGACCGATGGGACCATGTACGTAAAACGATTTCTTATCACTACAAAGATACATTAATCTAAGCTTCTAAACAACTTAATGAACGTTTTATTTACTATTAATTCAAGGAGCTTCCGAAAGAATGGAAAAGCGGATGAATAATCTGTAATAATAATGAATAGAAAGATTGTCTGCTATTGTTTTTATGCCTACCTTTGAAGGATATATATAAATATTTAAGAAAAGTAATGAAGATAACACAAATCAGGGAGAAAGATGGAGTCGAAGCATTAAGTGTATTAGATTTTAACTTGTTGATAGAGAAGATAAAAACAGAGATTAAGACCCGTCCGGTGACCGGATTGCGCCAAGCCCTGCATTATGTTTTACCCGGAGAATCTTGCAGTTTTGCTGGGAAACTTCCCAAAGTAATACCCGCTGCCGTTTTCGGACGTGTGAATGGCGTGAAGCGGATGAAAGTATATAATGGCATCGTGGAACTGACCGTAGGTCCGTTGGCGGGAAAAGTAGAAGTGGAGATGGTCAAGAAGAAAGCGGCTGAATTGCCGCAGACTATGTTTGCATATATGGGATCAAGTGGAAATTCCGTGAAGATATGGACTCTTTTTACCCGTCCGGACGGTACGTTACCGCAGACGCAGGAAGAAGCTGAAATTTTTCAGGCACATGCGTATCGTTTGGCGGTGAAATGTTATCAGCCGCAAATCCCCTTTGATATTCAGTTGAAAGAGCCGGTTTTGGAGCAATATTCACGGCTGAGTCACGATCCCGAACCTTTCTATCGGGAAAATTCCGTGCCGTTTTATCTTTCTCAGCCCTTCGGGATGCCGAAAGAAATGAATTATCAGGAGAAGCTGACCCCGGAAAAGTCTCCGTTGAATCGTGCCGTTCCGGGATATGATACGGAAGATGCGCTGGCATTGATGTATGAGGCTGCTTTGCGAAAGACTTTTCAGTCGATGGAAGAGGGGTGGAGGCGGAATGATGATCTGCAGCCTTTGGTAGTCCGGTTGGCGGAAAATTGTTTCCTTTCCGGTATTCCGGAAGAGGAGGTGGTGAGGAGGACCATTCATCGGTATTATCATTCGAAGCAGTCTGTGCTGGTTCGCGAGATGATAGGCAATGTGTATCAGGAATGCAAAGGCTTCGGCAAGAAAAACGGGCTGACAAAAGAGCAATATCTCAATATGCAGACAGAGGAGTTCATGAACCGGCGTTATGAATTCCGCTATAATACACAGATAGGTGAAGTGGAATACCGGGAACGATGCTCATTCTATTTTCGTTTCCGTCCGTTGGATAAACGGGCGCAGAACAGTATTCTGCTGGATGCGCAAAGTGAGGGTATTGCGGTGTGGGACCGGGATGTGGACCGTTATCTGCATTCAAACCGAGTATCTGTTTATAATCCATTGGAAGAATTTATTTTTCATCTTCCTAATTGGGACAAAAAAGACCGCATTACGGAACTGGCAGACCGTGTGCCATGTGCTAATCCGCATTGGACAATGCTTTTCCATCGCTGGTTCCTCAACATGGTAGCTCATTGGCGTGGGTATGATCGGCAGCATGCGAATAGTACTTCCCCTTTGCTGGTAGGTGCGCAGGGGACACGCAAGTCTACCTTTTGCCGGGATCTGATACCGCCGGGGCTTCGCGGATATTATACCGACAGTATTGACTTCGGCCGGAAGCGGGATGCGGAAATGTATCTGAATCGTTTTGCGCTGATCAATATTGATGAATTTGATCAGATTACTTTGACGCAGCAGGGCTTCTTGAAGCATATCCTGCAAAAGCCGGTCGTCAATCTTCGCAAACCGTATGGCAATTCGATACAGGAGTTGCAGCGTTATGCTTCGTTCATAGCGACCAGCAATCAGAAGGATCTGTTGACTGATCCCTCCGGCAGCCGTCGTTTTATGTGTGTTGAGGTGACGGGTACGATTGATACGGCTCGCCCGATAGATTATGAGCAGTTGTATGCACAGGCTATGTACGAGATTTATCATGGAGAGCGATATTGGTTTGACGATAAGGATGAGGCTATCCTGACACAAGGGAATCGGGAGTTTGAACAGACTCCGCCGGCTATCCAGTTGTTTTATCGCTACTTCAAAGTTGCCGGGGATGATAAGGAAGGGGAATTCCTGTCTCCGGTAGAAATACTGGATTATCTGCAAAAAAGAACGACTATCGCTTTATCTTCCGGCAAGGCATACCATTTCGGAAGGCTGCTTCAGAAAGAAGGGATACCTTGCAAACATACGAAGAAAGGGACGGTGTATCGGGTGGTTAAGCTATAAAGAGGGTGTGGTGAAGGTGACAATAGAAAGTTGAAACTTTTTATTGTCACCTTTATTATCACCGGTTATTGTCACCCTCTTTGTGTTGATAATGAGTTGGTTATCTTGGAAAGGTGACAAGTGACAATAAGAATGGAATAATATAAAGTATGGTTCTATAAAAGTATAATAACTGAATGTTGGTTTAGCATCTATTATCTACTCTTGTGTTATAACAGGTATTCCTTTGTCACTCAGGCCCTCCGCACTAACCTTCATCCGTCGGCATGTGGTATTGTTATAGAAACTAATTTGTGCTTTGCCTTGGCTGTTGGTTTTTACATCCGGATTCCAATACAGGGTACGGCGAAAATCAATATCGCCGGGCACACTGTTGCTGTGGTTAATATGATAGAACTTTTTCACTTGTGAATAACCGTAATAGAAAGTATGACGGATTCCTTTCTGATAGCTGTCATGTAAACCATCATTGTATGGATGAACCATAATGATGACAGGAGTGTTGGGCAATGAAGCTACTGTTGCCAGATCTATATCTGACGGAGAGGCGGCTTCTATTCCTTCTTCTTTTATTTTCTTGACGGCCCAAAGTTGTGCGTAACGATCATAAAGAGTGATCTGTTTGATATTCTCAATAGGCATTTGTTCCGGAGATAACCCTCTTGCCGGGTAGCGAGTCGCTCCTTTCTCTATTTCGAAAAAGTAAACGATGTTTTTACCGGCATATTGAAAGGGACCATCTGCGCTGTCTCTTCGCAAATGTGGAATGTAATTTTCCATATATTCTCCCAAAGTGCCGGGATAGTTCTTACCTAAATCAATCAGTTCGTTGACATCTTTTTCCACATCATAAACGAACTCCGGAGATAATTCTTTTTTGATTCTCTGTTTTTTAATGATGACTTGCGGCAGATATTGCATTTCATTAACAAAATGTTGTTTTAAGCTGTCCTCATACTCGTCCGAGAGAACTGTAACCGTATCTTTTACCAATAAATCAGAGTAGGAGTAACTACGTGGAACAGGACTGAAATGGCGGTCCAGCATAATCCGGCAGTGTTTCAGCTTTTTTTTCTCTGTAACAGACAGGCTGAGTTGCCATTTGCCTTCAAGTTTGGCACTGTCCGGTAGCATGAAGTAGAAAAGGCCGTTAGCATCTGTTTTGCAATGGCTGTGAAAGCTGGACTTGTCTTGGTTCATCCAGAAGGTGACATCTGCGTATGCTTTTGTCTTGTTTCTGAGCATCTCCATTATTTTACCGTTTATCGGAAGGGCTTGTTCAATATAATGTTTTACCCTGAAAGGTGATACATCTGCCATCGTCTGCCAGTCATAGCGACACCAACCTTGAACCATCATCAGTAAATCCAGCTTTATTCGGGTGGCGCGATCGTCTTTCTCAAAATATTGCATAGGATTGGCTACATATCCTTTTATATCAGAAGAAAGTAGCAAGTCGGTTAATATATTGTCTTGATACGAAGTGTAAATCTCCGTACCAGCATCACGTACAGAGATGGAAAAGGTACTTTCAACCGGATTCCCGTCGGAATCATTAAGTGAAAGGGACATGTTTACTTTTTCGAGAGGTGCATAAGTCGGCTTCTCTGTCTGAGCGGACAGCTGATGGAATTTTAAAGGATGTGTATTGAATGAGAGGCGTTCGGCAAGGATATTCCCTTTTTTGTCGTATAAGGTGAACTGTATACAACCGGCCGGAAGACGGGATTTGGGCAGTTGGAAAACGTAAGGAGCATCTGCCAGCCTCATGGCCTCTACTGCATAGACTGTTCCACGACAAGATACGGATACTGCAATGGTGTCACGGGGGAGGACAGGGGATTTGGATATTTCTATCTGGTATGCTTCTTCATTGCTATCATTTATGCGCATTACATAGCCAACTGGAAGTATGTCCGAGAAATTAAAGTCATACTTTTTACCTTCATGTTCGACAATTACTTTGTAGGAGGTCGTTTCCGGCAATAGCTCAAAGAAGCCCATGCCTTGATTATAGGTGGACAGGAAGGAAACTGAGTTGCCTGATGAATTATAAACAGCGCCTGTTATGTGGAGATCTTCCCCTTTTTCTCCCCATGCTTTAAAGCCGATGCGTGAAGCTAATCCGACGACTGCATTGCCACCTTCCGGAAAAAAAGCGATATTGACTTTATCTCCTTTCTTTTCTATTTTACGCTTATTCTTTACTCCAAAGCCGCTATCCATTGCTTTTTCAGAGTAGTCACCGTCTTTTTCCGGTTCATCGTAAACTGGGAAGACGCGGGAGAAGACACAATCATCTCCAAAGTTCAGCATACCTCGTGTATAAGCACGAACTTCGTAGAAACCACTACGGTAAATCCTTTTTAATGGAAATTCGCCATGACATTGACCATTTTCTATCATTAGTTTCCGATTGGCTATCATTTCTCCCTGTGGGGTCAGAAGCTCGACATGCAGTACCTTACTTAACGGACTGAAACGGTGGTGTTCTGCTAAAACATTGTATGCTTTAAACCAGATGGTATCGCCTAAGAAGTAGCCGGTATTATCGAAATGCAGATATACTTTTTCCTGAGGGTTGCGTTTGTTGAATTGATTGATCTCTTTGATATAGTCAGACAGGACCTTTGCCGATTGGGATTGGGCAACTAAAGGCAACACTAATATATGCGCCAGTAATAGTAAAGCAGATATTTTTCTCATATTCCAATAGTATTAGTGTTCGTTTTCTTGCTGATTGCTTTGTTTGTATCAGTTCTTATGCTTGCAGTATTTAATAGAGTGGGGTTGACTAAAAAAGTCAACCCCAGCTATAATTAAATTAATGAGTAGAAGAGGTACTATCAATGTCCCAATGAACAAAATAATCGCCACTTTCGATCTTAGCACGAACTTTGGCAGCTATTGCTGCATTTTCTTCGTTATATTTGGAACAAACTAAATCAGAGATGATAGTAGGGTCATTATAACGTTTTGCCATACGTATCATGACCGGAAGCGTTTTGCCTTCACATGGCATTTCCAGACAGATTTCTTTCAGGAGCTCGATATCATTATGACGTTCATTACCCGGTTCTTTTTTCATGTCACGGCATAATAGACCTTTACTTGTACTGGATGCTCCCCATGTTCCACGCATGCCGGTATCAGCATAAGCATGTGTGACGGCACCACCTACACGTGTCCAGTCATTGGTGAATCCCGGATAAGTAACTCCTCCGTCCGGATAATAGCTGCTCACTCCTTCGTTCATTAACACATATCTTTCTTCAGAACGTTCGGGAAGATGGTTGAATGCTTCGATCAGCATGAAGTAAAGTTCTACGTTACGATAAATATAAATAAAGTTATCGGCTGCGTAACTCCATTTCTGCATTCTCCAGTTGCCATATGAATCCTGACTGAAGTGAGTGTTGAATCGTCCGTCACGGGAATCTTCCGAAGTGAAAGCGTTCGGATTAAAATTCTTGTCAGAATAACGTGCTACGCCTAATTCTGATGGTCTCAGGATAGGAGCGGAATAAAGATTCTGTTTGGTTGCATTTGTCTGATTCTTTTTGTATTCATACGTAATTACCGAAACTGTTGCTTGTCCGTAAGGATTGTCTCCCCGAAATATTTTCGAATAAGCATTGTGGTAGTTGGACTGACACATCCATTTTGTAAAGGTAGAAGCGGAGGCAAACGCTTCATTCATTTTAGGTAAAACCAAGTCGACAACATCTTGCCATCTTCCTTGCCATAAAGCGAGTTCTGCTGCCAGTGCGAAATATTCCGGGGTCATAAGGTCCCAATAGGTATAGTCACCTGCTGAAAGTGAACTGTCTGAAGCAATCCATTCAGTCCATGGCATGGTATGATTTCCGTCGATTCCGTCGAAACCTGTTTTCAGATACTCTACACATTTTACTATTGTCTGATCTAAGTTCAGTTTGGGATATTGGGAATAATCTTTCATTTCGTGCATCGGATCGTCAAACCAAACTACTTCGTTATAGATTTTCGCCATAGTAAGATATACCCATGCTTTTACTCTTACAGTGCTGGCAACTAATCCTTTGTAGTGTTCCATATCGATGCTGTAGAGATGGGCCTGTTTGAATTCATAGATTTTCTGAAGATAATCGTTGCATGAGATGATCAAATCATAATATTTGGCCGGATCGGCATATTTATTGCCTGTCAGGTCCGATTCATAATTGGATAACGCATACATGTCGACATCTCTGTCGGTAGGGATCATCATTTCAGCCCGGGAATCGGTCAGGTAAATGGCTTTGTCGCCAATAGCCTGCATTTTCGTTGCGACTCCCAGAAAGCCTGCATACATTTCACTGGCTTCCTTTATATAGTCATCTCCTTTCAGCATTGTGTTGTTGTCCGGTTCAAAGAAGTCGGAGCAGGCACTAAGCCCCATCATGGCTATACCACACAACATGCTTTTTAATAGTATATTCTTTTTCATTGTCGTTAGAATTTCAAATTAACACCAAATTTTACAGATTTCGGTTGCACCATCTTTGCATAATCCAGTCCTTGAGACATTTCGCCGTAAGAGTAAGAGAATTCCGGGTCTAGTCCCAGGTATTTCGTTGCTGTCAAAAGGTTTTCACCTGATACGTACAAGGTACCTGAACGGAAGAAGTTAAGTACGGTTTTATTGAAACTGTAACTCAAAGTCACGCTCTTCATACGAAGATAAGAAGCGTCTTCTAGCCATCTTTCAGAGAATGAAGTACTGCGATAAGGGTCATTGTGCTGTACGCGTGGCATATCGGTTACTTGTCCGTCCAGTGACCAGCGATTCAGTACGGCGATACTTTGGTTGCCCAGGGTATTCATGCCTTCCAGCTGATTTCGTACGGCATTGTATGCCATGTTACCTTTAGAATAGCTAAATTCGGCACCAAGTGCAAATCCTTTGTATTTGAATTGAGTATAGAACCCTCCGAAGAAATCAGGAGCAGCACTTCCCAAAGCGACACGGTCTTTGCTGTCGATTCTATGATCTCCATTCTGGTCTACATAATGCATATCTCCGCCCCGGAAATAGTTACCGTTATCTGCCATTAAATTAGCAGCTTCAGCTTCTGCCTGTGTGGAGAATACGCCTACTACCTGATATCCATAGAACTGATAGGGAGACTTTCCGACTTCGGTTATCCAGTTTCCGTTAATGATTCTTTCTTCACCGCCCAGCGAAGTGATCTTGTCGTCGTAATGAGCGATATTGCCTCCTACAATCCATTCGAAGTCCCGGGTACGAACCAATGAGGCTTGCACGGAAAGTTCCACTCCTTTATTGTCCATTTTGCCGACATTTGCGTAGTAAGGTGCGGAACCGTATATGGACGATGTAGGCTGCATACAGATCATATCACTGATCTTATTATTGAAATAATCAAAAGATACATTTAAGCGGTTACGGAACAATGACAGGTCCAGTCCTAAATTAAGGGAAGCATTCTTTTCCGGTTTTAGATGCGTGTTTGGTACATTGACGCGTGCAATGGCGGAGATATCCTGATAAGCGGCTGATGAGTAATAGAACGTACCCATGTTGCTTGCGAAGCGGGTATTACCGGTCAAACTATATTCAGCACGTACATTTAGCTTGTTGATCCATTCTGAATTTTGAAGAGGCTTCCAGCCTTTGCCCAACAAGGTTACCCCTGCTGACGGATACACATAGAAACGGTTGGCACTTGTTCCTGTAGACGATGCTCCGTCTACTGATACATTGACAGATGCCTGTACCAGATTGTTGTAAGTATAGTCCGCATGTCCGTAATAGCTCATCCAGTTCCACTTATTCAAGTAACCATAAAAACGACGTCCGTCGGCTTGTGTATTGCCCAGTGTCTGATAAAAGTCATTATCCGTGTTACGTCCTTCACCCACATCAAACTCGTTTTTGGTGGTGAGGATCTGTGCACCGGCGATGGCATTCAGCTGGTGGATACGATTGAACATTTTAGAATAACGCGCATTCAGATTCAAATACATATTGCTGGTTTCACCCACACCGGAACGAACCATGTTATTTGCTGTACCATAAGTGTCTGATATCGGAACGATTGTTTTGTCCGTCAATCCGGGGATAAACATAGACTCATTGTCATAGTTGTAGTACATTCCTACCAATCCGGTGAATACCAATCCGGGCAGCGGGGTATAGTTTACACCTGCTCTCAGAGTTAAATCATATTGGCGGTTGTGCGCATCTAATGTATTGACGATGGCCAATGGGTTGCTTATTGCAAAATCCATGGTTGTACATTTACCGAAATAGTAAGGTGAATACGTACTTAATATATTTCCATCCTTATCCTTGTTGTACGGACTTAGTACCGGTGATTGTGCATAGGCGGCCAGGATAGGATTGGTTTTGATGTTCATCCCTTGTTCCTGAAAATGTCCGTTTAAGTAAGCCAGTCCGATAGTGGCAAAGATATCCACTTTCTTGCTTACGAGGATATTACCGTTCAGTTGGGTATGGAAACGTTCTGTACTGGTGCTTTCATATAGACCGTTTTCTTTGGAATATCCTAATGAAAGGTCATATTTGGCAATTTCGTCACCACCTTCCACACGGAAAAGATGATCGGTCGCATACCCTGTGTTGTACATCAAATCCTGCCAGTCAGTCTGATTATTATAAGTGTTGAGATACAATGGGTTATTAGGATCTTTCAAGAAAGGAAAGTTGCTATAGAATTTATCCATATCACTATAATATGTCATACCCGCGTCTGTCAGGTAGTTCAAATAATCTTTTCCACCCAGCAGAGGAATGCGTTTGTCACTCCAGGTTACACCGTATTGTCCGTAATAACTAACTTTGGTTTCCATGTCGTTGGAGCTGGCACCATCTGTCTGGATTAAAATAACTCCGTTCGATCCCATTGAACCATACATGGCGGCTTCTGCTCCCTTCAGTACTGTGATATTCTGGATATCATTGATATTGTATGCCTGAAAGATATCACGTGTTAAGCCTCCGATGATCGGTGATTCATTTTTGTCCGGCAAGTAGGGTACACCATTGACTACGATCAATGGTGCGTTGTCACCTGTCAGTGAACGGATACCCCGGAGATTATAATAACTGCCTTCGCCCGGCATACCGCTACCGCGTTTCACTTGTAAACCTGCTACTTGTCCTGCCAAAGCCCGGTCAATCTTAGCGCTTCCTAACAGGAAATCCTTCTTTGCAATATTCGTTGCAGCAGTATAATCGGAAACCTCCGTATTATCTCCCCGGAAGGGTAGCACAACTTGCTCGTTGTGTTTGTACTGATTGTCTGAAATCATCATGATCACCACTTCCGTTCTTCCGTTCAGCAATTGCCGAACGGGAAGATAGCCGGGTGCCCAAACCGATATAACTCCGGATTTATCTCTTAATTTAAAAGTGAATTCCCCATCGGCTTTAGTAGTCGCATTCAAGGTGTCCTGTACAGACACTACGGCATCTGCTATAGGTGTATTAGTGGCAGAGATAATCTTACCTGTCAGTTTGTAGTTTTTCTGTCCGTACATGCAAGTTGCAAACAACAATGGTAATGCAACTGCAAGCATTCTTTTTATATTTTTCATATCATTCCTTATCTAGATTAATAACAATTTGCAGTCGGGCGGATACACCAATGGTTCGGAGTAAAGGCAGTTCCTCCATTATGTCTGGCCACGAACTTCAAATGAAGTTCCACAGGTTCGTCTCCTTCAATTGTAAATACACCGACTTCTCCACCGTCTCTGTCATATTTATTGTTCAGACTTGCTGGATAGAACTCTGGTGCACCTCCACCTCCTCGGTCATTACTGTAGCTACTCCATTTGGACCTTACTATCGTTCCTAAAAGTTTCCCATTAATATAAATGTCACAATCATTTTTCATGTTTGCATTTTTACCGACACCAAAATGGAATGTATATTCACCGGGAGGAATGATGTAAGGTTCGGCATCGTAAGTATTGTCACTATGTAAATCAAACTTAAATGCGGTAAAATCTAGTATTGTCTCCAGATTATTTGCATCCTGACGTACAAACCATACATATTCATTGCTGATTTCCGGCCATCCGTATCCCGGAGTCCATGCTTTTACATCCGTACGTGTAGGTCCTCCGGTTCCATACGGAGCTAAATTAGTACATGCATAATATTTATCCTTGTCTTTGTCATCCATGTATTTGAACCATTTGAAAAGATCCTTATACCGCCAAATCAGTACATCTTTTTGTGGAAGTTTCATAGAAGTGACATAATAAGCAATACCATTACTCATTCTCACAGGATTGTCAAGGTCTACTTTATTGACGGTTGTTCTCCATTGCTTGCCAAAGGCAGAAGTCAAGTCCGGTTTTTGCGGATTACCGAAAGCTTCAGTATCATATTCCACATCTTTGAAGAACATTGCCTGAAAACACCAGTTTTCCAAAATGGAATCCGGACGTTCCAGTTGCCATTTTTTAAGCTTCGCTTTTCCTTCCTCCAGTGCATTCTTAATCAATTCGTCAGATGGGATAAGCATTGTTATTTTTTTACTTTCAGATGCCAAATCCAAACCTTTATCTAAAAAATAAGGGTTTTTCACTGTGAACACGGAATCATAAACTGTATTTCCGGATTCATCTACTCCAATACTAAGGCTATTATTCTTGTCGAATATCTTTATGTTTCTTGAAAGAACTGCATTTTTGAATATGGAATATTCATCTGATAGCCCTTCTATGGTTTCCAGCAAAGATTTAGGAGTAACAATAATGTTGTCTAATTCATAAACATAACCATTGTTCACCTTAACTACTTTCTTTACTTTACAATTGCTGTTGAAAATAATTTCCTGTGATCCGTTTTCTTCTGATGTTGTTTTGTTAATCATCACATATTTTCCGTTCCACATCATCAGGCGTTGACCGTCTTCGATGGTATTTGGAGAAAGGGAGGCAGTCGTTATATGACTTTTTGCCATGTAGGCTTTCTCTTCGTCGATGCCGTCGTCCGAGCTTCTCACGGTAGTCATGAGTGTATTGTCAACGACAAAAAGGGTGTAAGATACTCCGGCAGCTTCCATTTCTTTAAAGATTCCTGTCTCTTTAAACAGATTGCATATAGAGCTATATGATTGTTGTGACTCTAAATATTCAATAGCTGGTGCGTCCACAATAGTCATTTCCTCATTATTGATGACAGCTGCTTGCTTATTGTAATGGTTATCCCATTCGTCCGTACAAGAAGACATCAATCCTCCCCATATGATTGCAGCGGATAAGATATATTTATATACTTTCATAATCTGATTCAATTTATTGGTTCAAACAAAATATAATCGACCTGGATACGGAAGTCTTTTGAAATACTAGCCGCCGGATCATTTAAGGTGATTCTCATCGTATATTCCTTCATATCTGGGATTTCTACTACATCGTATAACACTGTATCAAATAACCCCATAGTTACCAGATAATTGCCATTAGCGTCTGTGTCACTCGGAAGACTGGAATACAGAGGGTAAGATACGGAACTTACATTCTCCATTTCGGGGAATTCCACATCTATTTGTCCTCCATTACTTCCACTACCGTAGGAACGGAAATTCTTCATACTGTTAGCATAAAAATAGCGTAAGGTCACTTTATATTTTCCGGGAATCATAACAGGAGATTTCATTTGTACCCATCCTTTATAACCTAGTGAAACTGTCAGTAAATCACCATGTAAGAATCTTCTTGTTTTATCCTGGTTATCATAGTTTGCATTACTGCGCAGAGTTCTGTAGGCCAGGTTTCCAAAGTTACTAACCGGCATTCCTTGAGAACCTACTTTATATTCATAACATGCCAGTTTGGCATCCTTCAGTTCTGTTGACGGTTCTGCTTTTGCATCTATCTCTTGTTGGAAAATCTGCCCATCTACTCCGTTAGAACCAATATAGTTGGCTACTTCCGGATAGTCGGCTAGGTCCCAGTAAATGATAAATGGCTTAAGATCCTTGCAAATAGGAAGCAGGCCTTCCAATTGTTGTATGTAACCGTTCTTAGTCTGATAGTCGCAGTCGCTTTCACGGAAAACGGTTCTCATTTCACTGCCGCCATCATAATTTAAGTAATAATTGTCATCTGCCTCCTGAGATATTTTAATAGCTGCATTTTCGCAAGCGGTTCCCCATATCTTACAAGTGGCTACTGTATCTACATCAAACTTTTTGAGATTATCGACCTTGTAACGTCCGTTCAGAATGTGATAAGCTGCATAGCGGTTTAGTGTATTGTTCTTATTCTCATAGTCTTCGCCGGCTCCCAGCTTCTTTACCAAATCGTCACACGAAGAAATCCCTTTACTTTGGAAAACGTCATCGGGTACTCCCAATATAGTATAGTTCCGTCGTACTTCCTGTTTGGTCCCGTCGGGCATCGTGATTGTATCGGCAATGATATTCAAAGTGTCATGCCATCCGGTTCGTTTCAATGCTTCTGCAAGAATGTTATTCTTATTATTCTCGAATAATTTCTGATAAACACTTTCAACCATCGGACGCATTACATCATCCAATACATAAACAAAGCCGTTGGAAGTATGTATCGCCAGTTCTTTTACGTGCGCTTCTCCATTCATATACATAGCGTTAAATCCTCCTTCGGATGAATCATCTGCATTAAAGGTTACTTCCAGTATATCATTGGACAGGGTTTTGTCTTCCAACTCTCCACCTTTGGAAAATTCTTCCAATGTGATCGTATCATTCACCAAATGGTATTGTACGAGTTGTCTTACATAGACTTTTCCTAATTCTTCGACCGAAGAAACTTTCTTTTCCTGATAGAAAGCTTCCATAGCCTGATTGGTAGGAGCGAACAGGGTTAACTTGGCAGTTGCTTGATTTACTGCATTGTACATATCTGCATATTTCATAACCTTAATCCATTCTGAAAAATCATCGGGACGGGTGCTCAGGTAAGATGAAATGGGTTGCATGTCATATACTGCAAAAGTTTCATCCTTATAAGGATCGTCGCAGGAATAAACAGCAGCGACAATGATCAATATACAAATTCTAATCAAATTTTTCATAGCAATATAATTAATCGGTTACACCCGCATAATACGGATTTTGAACTAACAATAAATTGGCATCAATTTCACTTTGACTGATCGGCAGATACCAAGCATATTCATTACTCAATACAGAACGCAGCCAAGATACGTTGGCGGTTGAATTGTAGGTTACAATCATTTCAATAAATGAATCCTTATATCTGTAATTTTTCATTTTACCGAAGCGAACCAGGTCATACCATCTTTTTCCTTCTGCGGCAAATTCTATATTACGTTCATGCAGTACGGCTTGCAGCATTTCTTCTTCTGTTGCAGATTCAGCAGTTAAATCCAGGTCCTTTAACCGGGCACGGTTGCGTACTTTATTAATGATTTCCAATGCCTCTTCATAACCGGCAGCACCTTTCCAGATGAGTGCTTCTGCTTTCATTAATAAGATTTCGGCCATACGGTAAATGATGTAGTTGGCATCGTCATTCGGACGTACCTGGCTTAAATCCTGATATTCCGATCCTTTGTATTTCCAGACGCAATACTGTTTTTTATCTGCTGTTCCTGTTGCATCCAAGTCTGCATATGCTCCCCATTTAGCACGTACGGAAGCGGTAATATCACCAGCGCCATTCTCGATACTTTCATTATATAAATCTTCGCACATGGCTTCTGTATATAGATATGGTGCGGTAGTGCTGAGTGTAAAGTAGTAAGAAGGTGAGGTCCCTTTGTTTTCTTCCTGTTGGGCAAAATTCTTTTCGTCCCAATTGATCTCAAAGATGGATTCATTACTGTTTCCTTGAGTAAAGATAGTGATCCACTGTTCAGGAACTGCCATGAATACGGGGCGGCGTGTAGCTGTTGCATTAATCAGCTGATTGGCATATTCTATACAGCCGTCGTAATCTTCGCTCCACAAGCAGACATCTGCCATCAAAGCGTACAACGCCCATTTAGTAGCACGTCCTTTACTGGCACCTTCCCATTGGTCATCTTCAAAAAACTCTTTAGCAGCTCCGCTATCCAGTGCGGTTTGAATGTCCGACTTAATCTGAGCGATTATATCTTCTTCTGAAGATTTTGCAATATCGTAAGGAGCAGAATCGTCTACATAAGGTTCTGTTACAATCGGAGCTTCCTTAAAGTTGCGAACCAAGTAGAAATGGCACAATCCGCGTAAGAAATAAGCTTCGGATAAATGTGAATTCATGGTGACTTCCATGTAGGTTTTATCTTTTGCTTGTACTTCCGGTGCATATTTAATCACAGAATTGGCCATATTCAGTATTTTGTATATGGATGCCCAACTGCATAAAGCGTCGGAAGCCGTAATCTGGAAATTTTGCAATTTCTGTTTTTTAGTATCACTGTAGGCGTAGATAGAAGCACCTCGTAGCTCTCCCCAATCAACCAGTGTCCGGGTACAGGCACGCAAAGATGAATATCCTGAAGCTAATACCGCTTCTACGTCTTCTTTAGCTTTCCAATAATTAGCTGTTATCTGCTCATTTTTAGGATAAACTTCAAGCCAGTCACTACAACTGCCACAAAGTAAGCTCCCGAAAGCGAATAAACATATTAATATCTTTTTCATATCTGAATAGTATTAGAAACTCATATTTAAACCGAAAGAAAATCTCTTAGCGACAGGAGTCGTAGCTGTATCTATGGCCAGATTACTACTATTAGTAGATACTTCCGGGTCCTGTCCTGTATAGTTAGTCCATGTAAACAAGTTATATCCCGTTACGAATACACTTAATGAATTTACATTAAATCTATTACAGATCTTTCTTGGGAATCCGTAACTTAATGTCATTGATTTCAAACGTACAAAAGAAGCTTTTTCTACGAAGCGGTCTGATCCCAGATAGTTTCGTCCTTCATTGTACAAAGCACGAGGTATATCCGTATTATCCCCTTCGTTCTTCCAACGACGAAGTACAGCCTTGCTTTGATTGCTTGAGCCATACATGGATTCGTTGTTCATACGAGCCATATTGACGATAGATTGTCCAAAACGTCCATGGAAGAAAGCACTTAAAGTCACTTGTTTGTATTTGACAGTTACTCCTCCACCTCCGGTTACTAAAGGTTGACTATTACCGAGGTAAACAATATCGTATTTGTTAATAACACCGTCATGATTAATATCCTCATACATTGCATCACCAGGATAGCATAGATAGGAACCGTTTTTCATCACAATGGGGTTACCTTTCAAGTCATTCATGACATTACCTTCTGCATCTCGAGCATAAGTAGCGTCTTTGTTCTGATAAACACCTTTATAACGATAACCGAAGAATGAACCGATAGGACGGCCAACTTGTGTGATATATGCATATTCTCCATTTTTCACTTCGTCAGCATTCTTTATACCTTCTGTTGCGCCAGACTGTAATTCAGTAATTTTATTTTTGTTACGTGATACATTAAAATAACCGCTTACGCGCCAATCTTTATTTTCAAAGAAAACCAGGTCTGTACGGAATTCCCATCCTTGGTTTCTGGTAGATCCCGAGTTGAAGTAGGCAATATTAGAAAATCCTGTTGTAGAAGGTATTCTGTAATTTTTGTTCAAAATGTCTTCTCTGTCCCTCCAATAGTAATCAAAAGTAAATCTCAAACGGTTGTGTAAGAAACCGAAGTCAGCTCCGATATTATATTCCTTAAGAGATTCCCATTTTAATTGATCCAATTGCATACGGTTTGGAGCAATGGAAGACATATTCATATAATTATCTCCAGTTGATTTAAATGCACCCATATAAACGGAGTTACCTTTAGGAGGAGTTCCACTTTCTCCATAGCTGAGACGTATTTTAGCCATATCCAACCATTTTTCTTTTGCAGCAGCAAGGAAAGGTTCGTCCTGAATATTCCAGTTTACACCAAATGCAGGGAAATAACCCATACGTTGGTTGCGTCCCATTGCCGAACTACTTTCTATGTTTAACAATGCCTGGAACACATAACGTCCTAACAATGTATAGTTAATCATTCCCATTCCTGAAACGCTCCGACCTTCGGATTCGCCTGAGCCCATGCTTTGTACAGATGTTCCTACTATTGGATCGGATAACCCGGACGAGGCCATTCCGGATGTTTTACTAGCGTAGCTGGAACTTGTAGACTGGCTGGTATTCCAACGCAGGTTGGTGATCAAATTGTGTTTACCATTCCAGTTTTTCATAAACTGAAGCTTGTTTTCAGTTTGTATAGACAAACTTTCGGACATACCATCATAAGCCTGATTGGCAAAAGCGTTCATCCAAACTGAACCTGTTACAGATTGTGGCAGGAACTTGGTGTTTTTGGATGTATTCATTTTGATAGATACATAACCGCTGTAAGTGAAGCCTGGTAGTATTTTATAATTGGCATCAATAATAGCTCTGGTTTCCCGTTGAAGTGTATTGTTTTTAGATTCTTTTGCCATAGCTACCGGATTGTAGTTAGTTGCATTACTTCCTGCATCATTACTACTGAATACGCCTTCCCAATCAGTGGTTTGGCGAGTGAAATATTGATCCAGTGGAAGATGAGTTACATCGTCAATCACATAAGGTGACTTATTAGGCATCTTTTTAAAGGCTTCAGAACGGACGGTGGTAGCCCAGTTTGCATCTTTATCGGTTTGAGTATAGGTAACATTAGCGCCAAATCTCAATTTCTTCGAGAAATTATAATCAATACGCAATGTAGAGTTAAAACGATTCATTGAAGTACCGATTGTTGTTCCGTCATCGGTTGCATAGCCCAAAGAAAGACGATATGTTGCTCTGTTACCACCTCCACTCATAGAAAAACTGTTATCGGAAGATAAAGCATTTTGGCGTACTAAATCTAGCCAGTCGGTATTCTGATGGTATTCATCATAATATTGCCAATCCGGATTATCTCCGATTTCCGGTGTATTGAATAACAGACGAAGGTAATTGGATGCTTGGCTTACACCTACATAATTGGCACTGTTCCAAATAGCATCCTGCATTAAGGCAACATATTCGTCTCCGTTTAACATCGGGATTGTTTTGGGCTCTACTTTAGCAGTCCACTTGGAAGAGAAAGAGAAACGAGTTTTACCTACTGATCCTTTTTTGGTAGTAATGATCAATACACCGTTGGCTCCTTTGGTTCCCCATACAGCTGTAGCTGAGGCGTCCTTCAGTACTTCTACCGATTCGATGTCATTCGGTGAAATGTTCAGAAGTGCTCCTAAGTCTTCTTCATTGGCTGTTGCAAAATCAAAATCACTGGTGTTACTATCTGAATAGGGCACACCGTCAATAACGATCAAAGGGTCGGAAGAGGCATTCAATGTACTGGCACCACGAATAAATATAGTACTTTTTGCTCCCGGATCACCACTTAATGTGATATCCACACCTCCTAATTGTCCTTGCAAAACTTCTTCGACAGATGTCACAGGAGAGGTAGCTACCAGGTCTTCCATATTAATTTTTTGTGTGGCAGAAGTCTGTTCTTTCAGTCCTACTCCCAAATCATTACGGTCTTTACGTTCAGCCACAATCTCAACCTGGCCTATTGCCTCAGACGTTGATTCCATTGTGACATTCAGTGATTTTTGTCCTGTATACTTTATTCTCTTTGTTTTCATTCCAATATAAGAAAACACGAGAGTCAGATCTTTCTCTTTTTCAGGAATAGCCAATCTGTACTGACCGTTCATGTTGGTAACAGTACCTCCCAATGAACGTTCCTGTGAGTTCATAATATTAATATTAACACCAATCAAAGGTTCTGCACTTTTCCCAAAGAGTTCCGTCACATTACCGATGATAATCTGCTGTGTCTGTGCCACTACTTCTCCTACAGTACAAAGAAGTATGACTACAGAAAAATATAATTTTGTTAACTTCATAATTCTTAAAATTCAAATTACATAAGAAGAGATTCGATAAAATGGAAACATCCGTCGTTATAACAGAATGGGAAATAATTATATTTTCCAGATACTTGGACTACTTTGGTACCGTCCTTAAGTTGGATTGAGAGAGAAGTTCCCAAATCTTTATAAACAATTGTATTCCCGCTGTAATTGACATATTCGCCGTTTTCCATCTTCGAACCCGGATAACAAGCTGAAGGAACAGAAGAGGCTACAAGGAAATAATTACTGATGTATTTCTTTAGCTCAATCTTTTCGTCACTGGTCAGTCCATTGCCGGAATCAATCAAACCTAATGAACCATCTTCATAGACCATCAATTTGTCTGCTCCGGGAATCTCTTTGCCTGCCAATGCATTCTTTAATGTTTCATTGGTCGGAATAAAAGCAATGGTACGACCGGCCAGTCCTGCTATTGTTTCTCCGGAAATCATATCAGCTTGTTTCAACAACTGGGCAAAGCAATAATAGGGATAACGTGTATCCTGGCAGATAGCTAATGCTTTTTGCAGACTGCTTCCCTGACCGTCCTCAGTTTCAGCTTCAAACAATCCGGATATAGCGTTTGCTTTATACGTGTAAGTCTTTCCATTAGCCCATGGTTTACCGCTATTGGTGACTTCTTCAAATTCGACAAACGGGTCAATGGTACTGCCCGGCTCCAGGACACCATTGAAATGATTACTACATGTTATCTTTCCATCCTTTACAAACCAGTAGCAGAAAGCGGACTGAATAGGTACGATCTGTGTTCCCTGCTTTTTAAGTTCTACTTCCTCACTCATTACAGTATGAGCTCGTATGATGCGTTGCAATTCGTCAGAAGAAACAGCTTCCCATTCTCCTTCGGGTTTCTGTTCCAGTTTTCCTCCTTCAGCATAATAATTCAGGAAGATGCCGTCTGCTTCGAATGCGGAGTTGTCTGGAATTAGTAATGTGTATTTCTCGTTTTCTGCTCCGAATGAACTTAACAGATTAGCGCCATTCATTGCATATAGGAAATTCAGGAATCTTTTTTCATGAAAAGCAGGACCGGATACGGAGTTGAAAAGAATCGGAGTCTGTATCTTGCTTAAACCGTAAAAGCTGCCATTCACACACATCTTTCTGTTTACGTCCGATGCATAAGGGTCAAAGTTGTATTTTGTACCCGAAGCGGTAGTAACTGTGCCATTAACAATTTCTTCAGGAAAAGCTACTGAACCACTATATACATATTCATTCAAGAATAAAGTCTGGATCAACGGATCAAGAGAATTGTAGTCTGCATAACCACTGTTTTTCCAGTATGAATTGAAGAATTCACTTAATGCCGTATTATTGGGAGCAAATAAACTATATGCACGATAAGCTAATGTGTCCAGGCGTTGATAGTCATATTTATACCATTCCATTGCAATAGGAGCTAATGGAGATCTGTGGCTATGCAAATATAACGTATCCGCGTTCAATGCGCTACCATATTTTTGGGTAAGTTCATCGTTGGGCGTATAGATGGAGAATTTGTCATACATAGCCAGAAAATCAGAGTATTCTGTATTAGATTTAAGTTGGTCGTAAATAGATCCCAAAGGTTCCAAAACTTTGTTGATCGTGTGGATGTAGCCATTGTTGGCAATTAAACCATATTCTTTCACAGATGCTTCCGAAACATTAAATCCGTCATTACCGGTCCAGGTTGAATTAGGATAGAAAGCTTCGTAATTCTTTTTTGCATCTATTTTCTTAGATGAGAAAAAATAATGTGAAAAGACTGGGATAAATCGTTCCAGATGATAAACTGTGACTGATTTGCCTGTTAAAGGATCAACTTCTCTTGTCGGTTCCCCTGAACTGCGTGTCCGGAATTTGTAGTATAATCCCGGATCAAGAATTTCAGTGCCTTCATCGTAAGCTCCTTCACCTTCAGGACGGAAATTTTCCATACTACCTTTATTATAAGAGTAATAAAGTAGGTGGAATCCGATTAGTTCTTTCAGTTCCCTGGCAGGAACATCTTGTACTGTCGAATAATTATGTTCTGACAGATAAGCAGTAAAGGCATTGTTGTCCGGTGCCATAACGGTCATTAATCCTCTACCGTTCATGATTTCATAATAACCGGCACGTTCTGCTGCTTCAAGGAACATGGAAAATTGTCCGTCCATGCTTTCATCCGAAAGTAATTCCCAAGCGCTTCCTTTTACCCACCCGGGAACTTCATAATGTTCATCCATCTTATCCTCACAGGACCATAGGAAAAATGGAATAAAAGACAGCCATAGCAGCCTTCGCATAATCGTTAAGTTTTTCATAATACTAAAAAATAAATATTTCAATAATAACTAAGATGTTTCTCACGTACTTATGAAATTAATATTGCACACAAATGTCACAGTTGATACAAGTTGCATTATCAGAAGAGATTTGTGTGCGTAAACAAGTTGTCACATTGGTTGCTCTTTTCATATAATCCAATTAAGTTAAACAAAAGTTAGATTAATGATAGAGAGTCAAAAGTGTGTTTGTGAGCATGTTATAAAAAGCGTAAGATTGCCTTTAGACAATTAAAAAGCAACTAAAATGATAGGAAGTAGTTATTCTGAAATCAAATCGATATACCTTACAGCAGAGCAAAGTTATAATAATTGGTCCAATATTTCCCTGAATACTTTATCTGCATGTTCTTGCATTATTTTTATATAATTAAAAATAGGGCGATTACTTTTCATACTATGCCCTATACAGTATTCTATTTTCTCAATTTGTATCCCCAAATTATACCCATGCTGTGCAAATGTTTTTCGAGCAGAGTAATAAGTAACCTTCTTTTTTATACCAGACATCTCTGCTACCTTATTTATATTACGAAAAATTAAACTGTATACCTGTTTATAAGATAAATATTTTCCAAATCTCAGTTCACCTTCCTTCGTCAAATATCTATTAAGAATCTCTTTTGCCTCAGGCTGCAAAGAAAATGCTATTTCATTTATTCCTTTTTTTCTGTTACGAGTTTTATGGCGTACATATCTTATATAATCTTTATCTTTAAAATTGTATTCCAATAAATCCTTCAGATTAATCCCGCCTAAATAATAAGTAAGCATAAAAATATCTCTGGTAATACTTAAGGAAGATTTCAGAAACATTGTATCTCTAATACTTTTCAGTTCATCTACTGACAAATCAAGATCCCTAATATTACATTCCGGCATTTTAAAAAGAACAAAGGGGTGAATATGATAAGTCACATAGTTCATTTTACTTGCATAATTCAATATAACTTTTATCAGAGTGAGATAGATTCTTATAGTCGTATCAGTTAACCCTTCCTTATACAGATTTTCTGCGAACTCTTGTACATGAAGAGGGGTGAGTTGGATTAACGGAAAGTCGCCCTTCATATATTTAATAAACCTCTCGCTTGCTATTTTATATAGGCTATAAGATTTATGTCTTTCTTCCCCTGCCATAAAACTTAAGTATTCTCTTGCTATTGTCTGGAAAGTTATTCCTTTCTTTTTCTGTTCATAGGTAATAATATGTATTAGTTCAGTACACGAAATTGTAGACAAATAGCCAATGGAAGCAAGAATTTCCTCGTATTCATCGATAATCCTTCGCAAACATGAGTTTATGTTTGCTGCATTTTCGTGTCTTATTACTCTGCCATTTTTTAGCTGACTTGCGGAATCCAATGTAAATTGAGTAGGAATGTATCTGGTCTTAGACCGATGCGCTACTGCTATCCTTATCCGATGTCTGCCATTTGCCAACTTCTTAGTTGGCACAATTACAATTGAAAAATTTGCCATATTGCTTTTAGGGTTTTGTTTTATAAATAACTATTCTCCATACAACGAAAAAGGAATAAAATCCTCTCTGAACACTCTTTCTTAATAAAAAAATGGATTCATTGCATGGATTTTCGTGCAAAAGACGGTATTTTCCATGCTTTTGTACGATTCTTCATTGGTATTTCTTCACTAACTCCTTATGTTTGCAACAGTTTTTCACAGGTATTTATAATAAAGTACCTTTCGAAAACAGAATCTAACTTTTGTTTAACTTAACTTGGTATGAAGTATGAAAAACAATAAAAAAGCATCTTTTCAGTTCAAGCTGTCGGATAGAAAAAACGGCGGTAATTTCTCTTTTATTGTCTGTTACAATCATTAATATATGAATATGATAAGACTATCTTTAGTTTTGTCGAGAAGGGTATTTGTTTAACTTTAAAAAACATGGAATGAAAAAAAACTATGTAATGGCTGCTTTTGCTATGCTGATATTAGCAGGATGTGGCAATGAAATTAAAGAATCCGACATTAAGTTTGCGCAGGAGTCGGGCGCAAAAGTTTCTTTTAGTGCGGTAATCAATGACCAGGAGGCGAATGACCTGCTGACCAGAGCAACGGAGACAAATTGGGAGATTGGCGATACAGTGGGTATTACCTGTGGAACTAGCCAAATAAATGTCAAATACGAATATACTGGTGGTGGAAATAGTTTGTTTGCGGCAAAAGCCGGATACACGGAAGATATTTGGGTACTGGGTACTCAGGAGTATGACGTGACAGCTTACTATCCATTTATCGGAACATCGGGTGAGGAACCTAGCGCTATTGCAGTGTCTACTGATAGTGAGAATCAGTCTACCGCGAAAAAACGCGAACAAATAGACTTTCTTTTTGCTGCGGGAAAGGCAACTGCCACTCAACCGAATGTACGACTGGCTTTCAATCACATCATGAGCCGTATTAAGTTGACATTCGTAGCCGGAGAAAATGTGACCTTGTCAGATATTACATGCTATCTTATTAATTTGAAGACTAATGGAACATTCAATCCGAATACAGGAGTGATAACAGTGAGTGAAGAACCTGTTACGCCGGATGATGACATGATATGGAGCGGAGTGGGCGCAGCTGACAATTATACGATACAAGCTATTTTATTGCCACAGGAAGTAAGCAGTGAAGTATATATTCAGGCAGGAATGAACGGGTATTATTATGAAGTTCACTTTCCTAATCTGACAGAATTGAAACCTGGAGTATCCTATAATTATACGATTCAGGCGAACGAATATAAAGATAACCCGTTTGTGTTGACAATTACTGAGGAAACACAGATCATCGGGTGGCAAAATGAAGATGGCGGAATGATCGAATCTGATCCAAGTGTAGCCGGAACAGAGGCAGAGACTACCAATCCTACCTGGGATATTAAAGAAGAAGAGATTACGGCTACTCCTGTAGTAAAATAATCCTTTATACCTTAATATTATTAAGAGATTAAAAATACTAATGAACAAATAAAATTCGATTTATGAAAGTATATAATTATATATCAATGCTTTTTCTTGCTGCTACGGTTACTTTTGCTTCCTGTTCGCAGAATGAAGAATTGGGTGGAGAAAATATGGAAGCAATGCAGGGTTTCCAGATCAATGTGTTCGATGATGGTTTCCAGGATGTGGAAGCGAATAAGACACGTGCTATCGAGAACAATTATACCACGCGATTTGCTGAAGGAGACGCGATAGGTATTTTTGCTGTGAAGGGAGAGGCAGTGGTAGGAGAAATCAATAATCGTAAATTTACTATGCAAGATGGTATCTGGACATTGGATGACGATGGTGATCCTATTGAATATAAGGGTTCGGAGTATCAGAAAATGAATTTTTACGCTTATTATCCTTTTGACAAGAATGTAGTCTTTGACCCGACTAAAGCAGAACCATTCGAAACCTATATAAACAATTGGAAGGTTGGCAATGATCAAAGTGAAGGAGAGTATACGAAGTATGACTTGATGATAAGCACCGGAGTAGTGGATGGCGATCGCTTGAAAGGAAAGATTTCTTTTGCAATGAAACATCAGATGGCACTTGCGGTGATACAGATGCCGAAACTTGTTTATGCCTTTACAAATGCAAATGTGGATGACTATGCTTTACCTGTGACTGTAGGTTCGTTTACATTAAATAATGCTGAAGCTATCCCTTATTATCAGGAAAGTACAGACACTTATCGATTTTTGGTCAATCCGAAAAAAGATTTCTCAATAAAAGGCACATATGATGGAGTAAAAGAAATGGAATATACAGCTGGTGGTACTCTTGATGGTGGTACAGCAAGAATGTATACGATTAATGATCCCAACAAGATAGACTTTACATTAGCTGTTGGTGACTACTTCTGCGCTGATGGGAGAATTGTAAATAAAGGGACTGAACCTATTCCTGATAATGTGGTCGGTATTGTATGCTATGTAGGTAACCCGCAACCTTCGATTACGCATCCTGAAAATAATACAGAAACAAATGATGCTTTGCGGCGCGACTATCCGGATTGTAAACATGGACTGGTACTGGCTTTGAATAATACATCAGAATCTACAGGCAAATTCAGCAGTTGGAGAGATACTGGTTCAGCATATTGTGACTGGTTCAGTAAGGATGAGGACTGGATAGACAAGTTTGTGGATTGTAATACCCTTAATAGTTCTACTCTTTGGGAAAATAAATATCCGGCATTTATGGGCTATAACAATACTATGTTATTGACGATGTGCTACGAAGGGAAAGGTACACAGACTATGTGTGATGATGCTTATAATCAAATTTCTGCTTATCGTAACAGTGTAGCTGTACCTGATAGCAGCACTCCCTGGTATCTACCGTCTATTTCATGTTTAGCTCAGGTAGCAGGCAATCTTATGACTGTTAACAGTAGTTTGGGGAAAGTGGCAGGTGCTACAGAGATGCAGTCTGTTGCTGCCAATAGCAACTCGGGTTTTTATTGGAGCAGTACTTTACGAAATGGATATACAACATGGGTACATGGAATGGATGGTGGAAGTTTTAATAAATCCAATTCGTATGGTTCAATACCTGGTTATTTCCGTATGATGCTTGCATTCTAAGATTAAAATCAGGACGGTATAAGTCCGTCAACTATACTTATATCATGAAAATGTAAATATATGAATAAGAAAAACTTTATAAAAGGGACCGCTTTGCCAGTCGCTCTGTTTTTCTCTGCAATCACATTGGTTCCCTTTTGGGAGGGACAGCAAGCTATTGCTGCTGTTAGTGTGGTGCAACAAAATGGGGGTGTCAGGGGAACAGTGGTAGATGACAAAGGCGAACCTATTATCGGTGCGAATGTTGTTGCAGAAGGTACTACTACTGGTACTATTACCGATATTGACGGTGTGTTCAGCCTCAATGTACGTCCGGGTACAAAAATAAAAATATCTTTTATCGGTTATGTAGAACAAAACATAACTGCAAAAAATGATATGCGGGTAGTATTGGTGGAAGATGCTACAGCCTTACAGGAAGTGGAAATCGTGGCTTACGGTGTACAGAAAAAGATAACAATGACCGGTGCTATTGCCAGTGTGAAAAGCGAAGACTTGACACGAACTTCCGTCGGATCTATTGGTAATGTCTTGGGTGGGCAGATGACTGGTTTGACTACCGTACAATATTCCGGAGAGCCGGGTTCAGATGCTGCTGAGATTTTTATTCGTGGAAAAGCTACGTGGACAAATGCAACTCCATTGATTCAAGTGGACGGTGTGGAACGTAGTATGAATGATATTGACGCGAATGAAATTGAGAGTATCACTATCTTGAAAGATGCCTCGGCAACTGCCGTATTTGGTGTACGTGGTGCAAATGGTGTTATCCTGATTACAACCAAGCGCGGAAAAGAAGGAAAAGCTAAGATTTCATTTACTACTTCTGCCAGCATCCTAGTGCCTACTAAACTTGTGGAACAGGCTAACTCTTACCAATATGCTTCATTCTATAATGCTATGAACAGGAACGATGGAGCAAACCTTTCGTTTAGTGATGCTGTAGTCCAGAAGTTTTTGGATGGTTCTGATCCCATTCGTTTCCCTAGCATCCAATGGACGGACTATATTATGGGAGACGCTACACTCCAAAGTCAACATAATGTTAATATTTCGGGAGGAACAGATAAAGTACGCTATTTTATTTCAGCAGGTGCGTATACGCAAGGAGGATTGTTTAACGAGTTCAACTTGCCGTACAATATCAGTTATCAGTATCGCCGTTTTAATTACCGTAGTAACCTGGATATGGATGTCACTAAAACGACAACTCTTTCGTTGAATGTCAGCGGTAATGTGAATACGGCAGATAAGCCGCGCACTAGTCAGGGGTCTTCAGGTATGGTTAAAAATATATATTATGCTACTCCGTTCAGAAGTGCCGGATTTGTGGATAATAAACTGGTTTACAGTACTAGCGACACTCATGACGATGGCTTGAGTTTACCTTTTGTAGGAGATATCGATCCGTTTACTTATTATGGTAGTGGTGCTACCCAGACTAATAATAATTCGCTGAGTGTCGACTTGATTTTGGATCAGAAACTTGATTTTCTGACAAAAGGACTTTCATTCAAAATGAAAGGGTCATACAATAGTTCATTTACCGTATATAAATATATGTCTGGTGGTACGGAAATGACATATAATCCCGTGCTGATGAGCGACGGGAGTGTCGGACTACGACCGGTAGACGGTAGTAAATATACAGATGTAAGTTATAGCACCGGATCAGGGAAAGCCCGTGACTGGTATATGGAAGCAGGGTTTAATTATAATCGCTCTTTTGGTGGTCATACTGTAGGGGGATTAGTACTTTATAATCAGGAGAAAAAATATTATCCGGTAGAATATCCCGATATTCCTACAGGGTATGTCGGGCTGGTAGGACGTGTCACTTATGACTGGATGAATCGCTATATGGCTGAGTTCAATATAGGTTATAATGGTTCTGAGAACTTTGCACCTGAGAAACGTTTTGCTGCTTTTCCCGCAGGTTCTATAGGATGGATAATGAGTGAGGAGAAGTTTTTTACTCCACTCAAGCCGGTTGTTAGTTTCTTGAAATTACGTGCCAGCTTTGGTTTGGTAGGTAATGACAAAATTAGTGGTGGTCGCTTTATGTACACAGCAGACCCGTATGCAGTGAATCTGGATAAAGTGATTGATCGTACCTATGCCAGTACAGAAGCAGCTGATGCTTGGGGATATTTATTTGGTACAACAAGTAGTACGGTAAGTAAAGGGGCACGTGAAGCTGCAAAAAACAACCCTGATGTGACGTGGGAAAAAGCTTTCAAGCAGAATTATGGCATTGATATCAATTTTTTCAATGACCGTTTGAGTACTACAGTCGAATATTATCGTGAACGTCGTAAGGACATTCTGTTGCGAGACGGGACTGCGCCGGGGATATTAGGATTTACGACTCCATTCTCCAATCTTGGTCAGGTACGTAGCTGGGGCTGGGAACTTTCACTGAAGTGGAATGACAAAATAGGTAAAAACTTCCGTTATTGGGCAAATATGAACCTGTCTTACAACCAGAATAAGATCATTGAACGTAAGGAAGCACCTCAAGATAATGATTATCAATATACAAAAGGGCATCGTATTGGTTCTCGTAGCCAGTATGTATTTTGGCGGTATTATGATGAGAGTACGCCCGAATTGTATGAGAAGACATTCAATCGTCCGTTTCCGTCTCATTCGGTAGTATTGCAAAATGGTGATGCAGTATTCGTTGACTTGAATGGAGACCGTAAGATTGATGCCAATGATATGGGTTATGATTACGGTTTTACAGATGACCCGGAATATATGATCGGTTTTAACATAGGATTTAACTGGAAAAACTTGGAAGTAAATACACAGTGGACAGGTGCATGGAATGTGAGCCGTATGATTTCGGATGTGTTCCGTCAGCCGTTTGTTTCTTCTGCCGGTAATAATGCCGGAGGTCTACTGGCTTATCATATAGATCATACATGGACACCGGAAAATCCGTCACAGAGTGCAGAATATCCGCGTGCTACTCAGGAGAATGCCTCAAACAATTATGCTACATCTACTTTGTTCGAGAAAGATTCAAAATATTTTCGTCTGAAAACTCTTCAGGTAGCATATAATTTCCAGTTTCCATTAATGAAAAAGCTGGGACTGACTACTTGCCAATTGGCACTCAGTGGATATAATTTGCTGACATTCACTCCATATTTGTGGGGCGATCCGGAAGCGACAGCTAGTAATGCTCCAACGTATCCGTTGACTAAGACTTATACATTGAGCTTGAAATTAGGATTCTAACACTAAGAAAAAGATAATAGAATGAAACTAAAACATAAATGGTTCGTCGGTGCGATAATGGGGATTGCAGTAAGCCTAGCCTCCACTTCGTGCGTGGACGAGATTAAGTTCGGAAACAGCTTTTTGGAGAAAGCTCCGGGTGGGTCGTCTACCAAAGATACGGTATTCAACAGTGCCGAATATACGCGCCAGTTCTTGACAGCTTGTTATAGTCGGCAGTATTATGGGTTGCCTTATATTAATAAGAACTACGAAGACGCTGTGCCTGAAACGTCAAATCCTTATTTGGGTAAATTTGAAGCTTTGACTGACTGCTGGCAACTCCACTATACGTCTACAACTCTTTATAACCGCTATTACAACGGTTCTCATACGTCGAATAATAGTGGTGTCCGCAATGACAAGTTCGGTTATACCCGTGAAATGGTATGGGAAGTAGTACGTTGGTGTTGGCTGCTTATTGAAAATATTAATGGAGTGCCCGGGATGGATGAATCAGAAAAGAAACAATTGGTGGCAGAAGCTAAGTGTCTGATTGCTTCCCGTTATTTCGACTTGTTCCGTCATTATGGAGGATTACCATTGATATACGCCTCATTTTCCGGAACAGAATCTAGCTATAGTATGCCGCGTGCTACTGTAGAGGAAACGGTGAATTATATGGTAACTATGCTGGATGAAGCGATCAATTCGGGAGCATTGCCTTGGGCATATAACGGCACAGGTTCTACCAGCAGTGTTAACACAGGGCATTGGACCAAGGCAGGAGCTATGGCATTAAAATGTAAAATATGGCAGTTTGCTGCCTCACCGCTATTCAATGATAACCGGGGATTTGCAGGAGGAAACTCCGAAGCTGAGCGAGAACTTTTGGTTTGGTATGGTAGTTATCGTTCCGATATCTGGCAAAACTGTCTGTCAGCGTGTAGAGCATTTTTTAATGAAGTAAGTGCGAATGGATTTTATCAAATGAGGCAGGCAACAGGAAGTGCGCCTACTCCGGCAGATTATCGTTATGCCTATCGTATGGGATATATCGAGTTGGACAGCCCTGAAATACTTCACTCTGTCCGTGTACATGGTTATGATTCATTCAGTGCAGGATCTTATTGTTGGCATTCATGGAGTGATAATGGGCGTAACTCATATACTCCGTCACAGGAATATGTAGAAATGTTTCCGTGGAAAGACGGTACTCCGTTTGATTGGGATAAGACTGAAGCTGAAGGTCGTTTGAACGAAATGTTTTTGACAGGAACGTTCAATGAAGGAGAACAATTACTTTCCAATCTTAATTTTACCCGTGATCCACGTTTATACGAATCGGTGATTGTGAATGGATTGCCGGGCAATCTGGGTTGGGGTGCAGTAAGTGTAGGAGGTGATCCTTATGAACTTTGGGTGGGAGGCAGTCATGCCGGAAACAACTCATTAAATGAAACTATGAGATATGCCACCGGTTATGAAAATATGAAATACTATCTGGGTAGCAGTGACTATTTGCGGCAAAACACGCAGTGGGTGGTTCTTCGCATGTCGGATCTTTATTTGACTTATGCGGAAGCTCTGCTTCAGGCGAATAATGATCATCAAGGGGCGATAGACCAGATTGATATTGTACGTGCCCGTGTTGGATTGCCTGGTCTTGTAGCTTCTAATCCGGATAAGCGTCTGTTGACGGATAAAGATGCCTTATTGGAAGAGTTACTTCGTGAACGTGTTTGTGAATTAGGTATGGAAGATAGTCGTTTCTTTGACTTGATCCGTTACAAACGTGCCGACCGCTTTGAGAAACAGCTGCATGGATTATTGATTTATCGTTTGGATGAGAATGGTGAACGTAATGATAGGGCATGGAAAGACGGAACTGGTAGTACCAGTAAAAATGGAGGTGCTTTGCAACCTACCCGCTTCAGTTATGAAAAGTTTGAGTTAAAGAATAGTCGCCGTTACTGGTGGATTTATGGATTTGAACCGAAATGGTATCTTTCTCCGTTCCCGCAGACCGAAATCAATAAAGGATATGGATTGATTCAGAATCCGGGTTGGTGATAAGGCAACGAAACATGAATTAACGATATTAGAACAATGATATGAAAAAAAATAAGATTCTGATACTGGCTTTGTTGGTTTGCCTGAGCATTCCGGTCGGAGCACAGAATACGGACAACAACATAACAGGTATTGTTGTTGATAAATGGGGAAATCCAGTATACGGTGCGTCGGTCAATGTGGCGGGCATGCCGGATGTCAGGGTGACAACCGATAAGGATGGTAAGTTTGAGATTGCTGCTCCGGTTGGACGAAATCTGCAGGTAGTAACAGTTGATCAAGGTTCGGCTACCGTCAGGGTAGAATCCGGAAAGGAAATGAAAATAGTGATGGACTATGCGGCACAGACGATTGATGTAGGGGCCAATAAAAATTTCACCCGTCAGGAATCGACAGCAGCGGTGTCAACGGTCTATAATGATGACGTAAATAAGCGCGCAGCTAAAAATATATCCAATTCTTTGTTTGGTCATGGATTAGGTTTGACAACTTTGCAAAACGCAGGCAATTATGCTTCGGTAGAGCCTACTTTCTATGTCCGTGGACTGCAAAGTCTTTCCAGTAGTTCACCATTGGTTTTGGTAGACGGATTGGAAAGAGATATGAGTCTGGTCACTCCGGAAGAAGTGGAGTCAGTATCTATCCTGAAGGATGCGGCTGCCGTTGCTCTTTATGGATATAAAGGCGTGAATGGCGCTATCTTGATTACTACCAAACGTGGTAAATACAACACGAGAGAGATCACTTTCACTTATGATCATGTTACTAATTTCCAGGTACGTCGTCCTGAATTTGTAAATGCGGCAACGTACGCCGAAGCTATGAATGAAGCACGTGGGTATGAAGGATTAAGTGCACGTTATACTCCAGAAGAAGTAGAAGCCTTCCGTATCGGGGCAGGCAATGGCGGTGCTTCCAGTATGTATCCTTATCTCTATCCTAACGTAAACTGGATGGATGAGACTTTCAAGGATACCGGCATCTCCAATAAATATACGATCGAATTTAGTGGTGGAGGCGATAAGTTCCGTTACTATACGATGGTTGGATTGTTGACGGACAAAGGGTTTGTGAAGAGTCCGAACATGAATGACGGCTACTCTACACAGAATAAGTATTCAAGAGGTAATTTGCGTACTAATCTAGATATTGACTTGACAAGTACGACCAAATTGAAATTGAATTTGCTTGGTACCTTGTCGGAATCCAGTCGTCCGGGTGCTTCTGTTGATTTGTGGGATATGGTTTATTCACTACCTGCTGCAGCTTTCCCGATACGTACGGAAGACGGTTCATGGGGAGGTAGCACCACTTGGGCGGGAACATCAAATCCTGTGGCACAATCGCAGGGAGCAGCCTATAGCAAAGGACATACCCGTAGCCTGTATGCAGACTTGACTCTTACACAGGACTTGTCCGACTTTGTAAAAGGATTAGGAGTGAATTTCCGTCTGTCCTATGATAATTATTCTTCCATTTGGGAAGATCATAGTAAGACTTTTGCTTATAAAGGATATAGTTCCAGTTGGTCTGATGGTCCGTTCTATACTACGATGTCTGGTGGAGAACCTGGAGAAATGGGAACCGGTGCTTCTACAAACGACTGGGCACGTCAGTTCAACTTTGCAGGGAGCCTTGACTATGATCGTTCATTTGGAAAATTCGACTTGTATTCACAATTGAAATGGGATTATGAATTTCGTGATACATACGGTCTGAATACTACTGTTTATCGACAGAATATATCTTCGTATACCCACTTGGGATATAACAAACGATATTATTTGGATTTAGCATTGGTTGGTTCTCAATCCAGTCTGTTGGCTCCGGGACATAAATGGTCTTTCTCACCAACCGTTTCTGCTGCATGGGTACTTTCGGAAGAGAAGTTTATGAAGAATGTTTCCTGGATTGATTTTCTGAAATTACGTGCCTCTTTCGGCGTTATCAATGCCGATTATTTGCCGAGAGATGGTAGTGATACTGTATACAACTATTGGGACCAGATTTATACAACTACTGGTACGATGTATCGATTTGATTCAGGTTATAATGCGGTATTCGGAAGTACCTACATCAGTCGTTTGGCTACAGCCAACTCGACTCACGAGAAGGCATATAAATATAATGTCGGCATTGACGCTACATTGTTCAAGGGTTTGAACCTGACTTTGGAAGGTTATTATCAGAGTCGGAAAGATATTTGGGTCTCTTCCGCAGGACAATACTCGGAAGTGTTAGGTATGGATGCTCCGTTCGAGAATGCGGGTATCGTGGATAGCTGGGGTGCGGAAGCCGGTCTGGACTATACGAAACGATTGGGTGATGTGGTATTCAATGTCGGTGGAAACTTTGCGTGGAACCGGAATGAGATTAAGGAACAGATGGAAGAGCCTCGTTTATACAATAATCTGGTGCAGACAGGTAACCGGTTGAATCAGGTATATGGTATGATAGCGGAAGGTTTTTTCAAAGATGCGGAAGATATAGCAAACAGTCCTACGCAAACTTTTAGCACTGTAGTGCCGGGTGACATCAAATATAAGGATGTGAACGGTGACGGTACCATCGATTCCAACGATCAGATAGCTATCGGCTATAGCAATGTTGCTCCGGAAATTTACTATTCGTTCCATTTAGGAGCTGAATGGAAAGGGATTGGTTTCGATGTAATGTTCCAGGGAACAGCCAATTATTCAGCTGTATTGAATACTAAAAGTATGTATTGGCCACTGATAAACAACACGACTCTTTCTTCTCATTATTATGAGAATCGTTGGACGCCGGAGAATCAGAATGCAAAGTATCCGCGTCTGAGTTCGCAAAGCAATGCTAACAATTATCAGACTAATACGATCTGGCTGGCAGACCGTTCATTCCTGAAATTGCGTAATGTGGAAGTGTACTACAAATTTCCGAAGCACTTGTTGCAGAAGACAAAAATACTGGGTAGTGCCAAACTGTACGTCCGCGGAGTAGATTTACTCTGTTTCGACCACATCGATGTGGCAGATCCGGAATCTTATGGTGCGACGAATCCGCTGAATAGGAGTGTGGTTGTCGGTTTGAAAATTGGTTTTTAATCATTAAAAACAGAATTAAAGTAATGAAACTGAATAAGATAATCTATGGTATCTTGTGCATGGCTACGCTGAGTGCTTGTTCGGACAAGATGGAATACAAAGAATACAGTAATTATGGTGCTGATTATGTGAAACGTACGTTTGGTGACGTGGGTGGACTGGTCACCAATATCTATTTGGGACTGGATACTGACTACGGAAACTATAGCGGAGCGATTCAGGGATCAGCTACGGATGAGTCGGAATATTCCTATTCCGGCAATCAGATTGCCGATTTCTACAACGGGGCGTGGAGCCCGACGAATGCTAAAGGCGGCATGTGGACTTCTTCCTATCAAAATATAGCCAATTGTAATTTGTATCTGGATGAATTTACAGGACTGACTTTCTCGGACTATGAATTGATTTCCGACTATCAGGGAGAAATGTATCGTTATAATAATTACCAGTACGAAGTCCGTTTCCTGAGAGCATACTTCTATTTTAATCTGGTACGCCAATACGGAGATGTTCCTTTCACCGACCATGTGCTGACAGCAGCGGAGGTTAATACATTGGAACGCCGTCCGGCACAGGAAATATTTGATTTTATTATTTCCGAGTGCGATGAGATAAAGGATCTGATTATTGAAGATTATGACAATCTGGGAGACTGGGAACCATCCGGCGAAGCACGTGAAACAGGACGTGCCAACAAACGTACGGTATTGGCATTGAAAGCGCGGGCTGCCCTGTATGCTGCCAGTCCTTTATTCAATCCGTCAGATGATAAGTCACTGTGGCATCGGGCTGCTGCTGCCAACAAAGAAGTGATTGATGCGTGTGAAGCTGCCGATATGAAATTAGTAAGTAACTATTCGGCACTGTGGAGTAAAACCAGTCATAGAGATGCACTTGAAGAAATGATTTTCGGACGTCGTGCCAACCGAACTACCAACTCGTTCGAGGGATATAACTTCCCGGTCGGGTTAGAAAATTGTAATGGTGGTAACTGTCCTACTCAGACATTGGTAGATGCGTATGAAATGCAAGCTACCGGTTTGAGACCGGATGAGATGAGTGATTATGACCCCACCCAACCGTATTATGAAGGACGTGATTCAAGATTTGCATTGACTATAGCCAAGAATGGAGATAAAGATTGGCCTAGCTGGAATACGACTCCCTTGCAGACTTATCAGGGGGGTGTGAATGCTGAACCATTGAGTGGAGCTACCCCGACAGGCTATTATCTGAAAAAGTATTGTCAAGCAGATATTGACTTACGCGCTGGTACGGCGTCTACCGAATACCATACATGGATCACTTTCCGTCTGGGAGAATTTTATCTGAATTATGCGGAAGCTGTGTTTAGATATCTGGGATCTCCTTATTCTACAGATTCGGAATTTACAATGTCTGCAGTCAATGCGGTGAAAAAAACTCGTGACCGTGCGAAGATGCCGGGATTCCCTACCGGAATGTCTAATGATGCGTTCTGGAAGAAATATCAGAATGAACGTATGGTAGAACTGGCATTTGAAGGACACCGCTTTTGGGATGTACGCCGTTGGAAAGAGGGTGACAAGCATTTTAAGAGTATTGATGAAATGAAGATAACAAGAGTGTCTGAGGATGTGTATACCTATACCCGGAATACGGTTAGCAGGCAATGGGACGACAAAATGTATTTCTTCCCGATTCCTCAGAGTGAAAGAGCTAAGAATACAAACCTGACACAGAATCCGGGATGGTAATCCATCCCTGGACTTCGGAAAGATTATTATTATAAAACAAAAAGAACAGAGAAATGAAAAAATATCATATCATACTGGGTATGTTCTGTTTGCTGGCAGGAACTGCCTGTTCGGATGACGATGCGGTTATCAATGGAAATAACGGCAACGAGACGGAAGAGCCGTTGCCTCCTTTGCCAACCGAAGTTATAACGGGAAGCCGCGCCATGTGGGTCAGTTATGATCCGACACCGAATGCAGATGGCAATAACTCTACGGGCATATCCTCTGCATTGGTTAGTTGGAGATTGTTGAAATCCGACCCGACGAATGTGGCTTTCGATATCTATAAGTCGGCAGACGGAGGGACGGAGCAGAAATTGAATACAGAGCCGATCTCAGACGCTTCTTCGTGGGCGGATGCTGATATCAATCCCGAAGTAACCAATTATTATCGAGTAACGTTGGCCAACCAGTCGGAAACGCTTTGTGATTATACATTTACTCCGCAGATGGCAACGACTTTTTATCATGAAATCGTATTGAATCTGAATGTGCCTGATGCGTCGATCACATATTCGCCGGATGATATTCAAGTAGGCGATATCGATGGTGACGGTGAACTGGAAATAGTATTGAAGCGGGAACCCTACGACGGAGCAAACCAGGGAGGATGGAGAAGCGGTACGACTTTATTGGAAGCCTATAAAATGGATGGAACTTTTCTGTGGCAGATTGATATGGGAATCAATATCCGTTCGGGTTCACACTACACTTCTTTTATACTGTATGACTTTGATGGAGATGGTTTGTGTGAAATAGCTTTCCGCTCTTCCGAAGGTACAAAGTTTGGTGATGGAAAGGTTATTACCGATGCCTTTGGTCAGGTGAATGATTACCGTATTCGGGATACGAACGGGGCGGGTTGGTATTCGGGCGCAAGTCTCTATACTACTTGCGGTCTGATTATGGAAGGACCTGAGTATATATCAATCTGTCGTGGATATGATGGTCGTGAAATCACTCGTGTAGACAATATCCCTCGGGGCGGAGAAGGGTCGAGAGTGGCGCGTGCCGAGTATTGGAATGAATACTGGGGAGATGATTTCGGAAACCGTATGGACCGTTTCTTCATAGGAGTAGCCTATCTGGATGGTATTCCGGATGAAACAACTGGAACAAGAACAAGCAATCCCAGTCTGATTATCAGTAGGGGTATTTATAAGAATTGGCAGGTATGGGCGTTGGATTTGAAAGGGAACCAACTGGAAACACGTTGGAAATTCGATACAGCCGATCATGCTACCAAATGGCAAGCAATGTGTTCGCATAGTTTCCGTGTAGCAGATTTGGACGGGAATGGAAAAGATGAAATCTTATATGGATCGGCAGCGATTGATCATGATGGAAGTGAACTATGGTGTTCGGGAAATGGTCATGGTGACTGCTTGTATGTAGGCAAATTTATGAAGGATCGTTCCGGATTACAGATTGTTGCTTCATTTGAGGAACCAAGCAATTATAATGGACAAGGACATGGTTATGCCTGTCAGGTGATTGATGCAAGAGACGGTAGTATGATAGCCGGACATGGAGCCGGATCAACGGAGGATGTAGGACGTTGTATTGTAGCCGATATTGATCCGGATAGTCCGGATTTTGAGTACTGGTCTTCTTTACAGACAGGAGTCTATAGTTGTAATGGCGGATTAGTATCAACTACATATCCTACCGGTATCGGTAGTGGAATTATGTATAATGTGGCTATTTATTGGAGTGGACAACCGACTCGTGAAATGTTTGACCGTGCTTGTGTGGTAAGTTACAAAGAAAATCCTGTTGTGCAGAAAACAAATAAAACCCGTTTGGTGTATTTCGGTGCTTACGGTAGTAATGACGGAAATCACAGTACGAAATATAATCCTTGCTATTATGGTGATTTCCTGGGCGATTATCGTGAAGAAGTGATTTTGGGTTCAAGTGACAATAAATCTCTCTATATATTCTCTACCAATCATCCTACTGAGTTCCGTCTTCCTCACTTGATGACAGATCATAATTATGACATGTCGCAAGCTATGCAGAACATGGGATATAATCAGGGAACTAATCTCGGTTATTATGTAGGTGCTGAAACTTTGAAGGTAAAAGAGTAAGGAAAAGTATTATTAGGTATAAGTTTGTTGTGGAAGGACAGTCCGGTGGTTTTGCCGGGTTGTCCTTTTCTTCTTTTGTCTATCAGGAGGAGGATACTGAACAAATGACCATAAAAATGAATGATATTCTATTTCCTAATCAGTCGGCATTTCCTAGTTTTGCGAAAGAAACACAACAATTGTATATATGAAAGGCATCTTTATTCTTTTATTCATTTTCGCTTCTTCGTTTTTGAAGGCACAGGATAATAAAACCTCCGGACTCAACGCCCGCCAGTTTCATAAATACTGGAAAGTAGAGTCCGAATCTCCGGATTATAAAGTAACCTTTCGTGGTGATACTGCTGAAATTCTTTCTCCCAAAGGCTTAACTCTTTGGCGAAAAGAAAAGATGAGTGGCAAGGTAACCATTGAGTACGATGCGTGTGTCGTTGTTGAGGCAGAAGGCGATCGCTTGAGTGACTTGAATTGTTTTTGGATGGCTTCGGACCCTCAATACCCCGATAATATCTGGAAACGTGAGAAATGGCGTAATGGCATCTTTCTGAACTGTTATTCCCTGCAACTTTACTATATGGGATACGGTGGGAATCATAATTCTACTACACGTTTTCGCCGTTATGACGGCAACGAAGCGGCTGTTACAAATGCAAAAACCCGTCCCGCAATCTTGAAAGAATATACAGATGCCGACCATTTGTTGGAGGCAAACAAGTGGTATCATATCAGGATAACGAATGAAAATAATAGGGTTAGTTATTATATAAATGGAGTGCGATTGGTGGATTTCCGCGATGCCGAACCCCTTACGGAAGGTTGGTTCGGCTTTCGTACCACCTTGTCCCGAACTCGTATCGCCAATTTTCATTATGAATGTTCGTCGCAGGAAACTTCTGAAATACCATTACACTGGATCGGTAATACTCCGCAGCAAAACAAAGCGGTAAGTCTGGGAGTTCCCTTCAATGAAGGAGAATTATACCCGGAGCACACTTTGCAGCTGATGACCGATAAAGGTGAAATGCTTCCGACAGATACTTGGGCATTGGCCTACTGGCCCGATGGTTCTGTGAAATGGAAAGGGATAGCCGGAGTTATTCCGAAAAATACGGAGAAACTGCTACTCAAAAAGACCGGAAAAAAGTCAAAAGAAAAAGCATCTTCAAGGACTGCCGATGATCGTAGCAATAAATTATCCCTATCTGTTGTTGAAACACCTCAAAGTATCCGCATAGAGACAGGAATTATTTCCGCTTACATCCCTCGTCAGGGAGATTTTATGATTGACAGTCTGTTCCGTGAAGGAGTGAAAGTCGGTGAAAAAGCACGTCTTGTATGCAACACTCAAAGCGAACCGGTCCTTGAAAATACTTCTCAAATCACTTTTACTAACTATACCGGAAGATTGACATCGGCCACAGTAGAACGTATAGGTAAGGTGCGGACACTCGTCAAACTGGAAGGCACCCACAGAAGTGAAACCGGACGGGAGTGGCTTCCGTTCGTAGTCCGTCTCTACTTCTACGCCGGAAGTGAGCAGATCAAGATCGTACATAGCTTTGTGTACGACGGAGATCAAAATAAGGATTTTATTCGTGCCTTGGGCATTCGTATGGATGCTCCTATGCGTGAAGCTCTTTATAACCGTCATGTCGCTTTCTCTTGTGCCAATGGAGGCGTCTGGAGTGAACCGGTACAACCGCTGGCAGGACGGCGTAAACTGACACTCGGCAAAGAGGATACACTTTCTCTACAACAGCAACAGATGGATGGCAAACGCATCCCGCCTTACGAGGCTTTTGACGGGAAGAATCGTGACCTTCTTGATAACTGGGCTTCATGGAACGATTATCGCTTGTCTCAACTCTCTGCTGATGCTTTCTCCATTCGCAAACGTGCCAATGACAATAATCCTTGGATAGGAACTTTCTCCGGCACCCGTAGCAGAGGCTATGCTTTTGTCGGTGATATTACGGGAGGTTTGGGACTCTGCCTGCATGATTTTTGGCAGTCGTATCCTTCATCCCTCGAAATATCGGGCGCCAAAACTTCATCTGCAACGATCACGGCATGGTTATGGAGCCCCGAAGGAGAACCGATGGACTTACGTCACTACGATAATGTCGCTCATGATCTGAATGCCAGCTACGAAGATGTTCAGGAGGGAATGAGTACTCCTTATGGCATTGCCCGCACCACTACACTCACACTTATTCCACAGAAAGGTTATGCAGGAAAAAAGGCTTTTGCCGATGTTGCTGAATCACTTTCAGAACCAGGAATATTGCTGCCCACACCAGACTATCTTCATGCACAGCAGGCTTTCGGCGTATGGAGTCTTCCGGACCGGAGTACTTCTTTTCGTGCGCGGGTAGAAGATCGCCTGGATGCATATATTGATTTTTATCGTAAAGCCATAGAGCAGAATAAATGGTATGGCTTTTGGAATTATGGAGATGTGATGCATGCTTATGACCCCGTCCGTCATACTTGGCGTTATGATATAGGTGGATTTGCCTGGGACAATACGGAACTGGCTTCTAATATGTGGTTGTGGTACAACTTCCTGCGTACAGGTCGTGAAGATATCTGGCGTATGGCAGAAGCTATGACCCGTCATACAGCCGAAGTGGACGTTTACCATATCGGACCGAACGCGGGATTAGGCAGCCGACATAATGTCAGCCATTGGGGATGCGGTGCTAAAGAAGCCCGGATCAGTCAGGCTGCATGGAACCGTTTCTATTATTATCTTACTACCGATGAACGTTGCGGTGACTTGATGACTGAAGTAAAGGATGCCGATCAGAAACTATATGAATTAGACCCTATGCGGCTGGCACAGCCTCGCAGTGAATATCCCTGTACGGCGCCTGCCCGACTGCGTATCGGTCCGGACTGGCTGGCGTATGCCGGAAACTGGATGACGGAGTGGGAGCGTACAGGCAACACTGTTTACCGGGATAAGATCGTAGCCGGAATGAAAAGTATAGCAGCCCTGCCCAACCGTATCTTTACGGGACCCAAAGCGCTGGGTTTCGATCCGGCAACGGGAATCATCACCAGTGAATGTGATCCCAAGCTGGAATCTTCGAATCATTTAATGACTATTATGGGTGGTTTTGAGGTAATGAACGAAATGATACGTATGATTGACCTTCCCGAATGGAAAGACGCGTGGCTGGACCATGCGGCACGTTATAAGCAAAAGGCGTGGGAATTGAATCATAGCCGTTTCCGAATTTCCCGTCTGATGGCATACGCTGCTTACCACAAGCGGGATGCACTAATGGCAAAAGAAGCATGGGAGGATTTATTCACCCGACTGGAACATACACCTGCGCCTCCTTTCCGGATCACTAAACTGTTTCCACCCGAAGTTCCGGCCCCTTTGGATGAATGCGTCAGCATCAGTACAAATGATGCGGCACTTTGGAGCCTTGATGCTATCTATATGCAGGAGGTCATTCCGATGGATGAATAATAGTTAGAAGAAAGCGGTTAATGCATTGTCAGTGAAATGCATTAACCGCTTTATGAATATATCAGATGAGTCTGTCTCTTATTTCAAGTACTGTTTCAACGGGCAATCAGCCATTTTCAGTCCATCTGCGATGCTTTTGGCATTCATGTGCGCTCCTTTCAAAGAAGTATGCGTATGGTCATTGTTATAATAATCTGCCGCTTTCTTGATACCTTTCTTTTCGAGCTTGTCAGCACTTATTTTATTCAGGTCGATAAAATAGGCTCCGGTAGCTTCGGCAGCTTCGCGTGTCCATTTGCCGAAGGAGGCAGTGTTGCGTTCTATCTTTCCGTCTTTCCACTTATTGCGTGGGGTATGGCTTAAAACGATAGGTATCGCACCCTTTTCCTGAACGTCCATGATAAACTTCCTGAGATACCAGCCGAAAGTATAAATGACTTGATATTTACCTGTTTTCTCCATTAAAAATACTTTGCTTTCTTCTCCGGAGCCGGGCAATTCGGCACGGGCTTTTCCGGTATTTATCTCTCCAGCGTCATTGTGTCCGAACTGGATAAGAACAAAGTCTCCCGGTTGGAGTGCATGATATACTTTATCCCAGCGACCTTCGTCAAGGAATGTACGGGCGCTGCGTCCTGCCATAGCACAATTCTCAACAGATATCTTATTCAGATCAAATTCATCTGCTATCACGCTGCCCCATCCCCACATACCGTTTTTATCGTTATCTTTATTTTTAACCGTACTGTCACCGATGGTAAACAATACCGGGCGTCCTTCTTTGCGGCTCGAACCGGTAGCCTCATCCTTTTCAACAGGTTTCAGATACTTTGCCAATTCCAGCCCTTCGCAGGCGCGTATTCCGTCAGCGGCAGATTCGGCATTCACTTTGGCACCAAAAGCGCTGGTATGAATGCGGTCGATATAGAACATATATTTCACTTTATTCTTGCCGAATTTCTCAAACTTGCGGGCGCTGATATCATTCAAATCAATGAAAGGAACATTCTGTTCTTCCGCTACTTGCTTTGCCCACAAACCGAATGTTTTGTTGACACGGGTAATGATGGTGCTGTCTTTGTCTGCCCATGCATTGCGGGGAGTCAGGGAGAATAAAATCGGGTGTGCTCCTTTGGCTTTTACATCGTTGATGAAACGGCGCATATATTCGCCGTATGTGTATACGGTCTCTTGTGCTCCGGTTTCTTTGATTGTCACATTCAGACTGTCCTTGCCGATTCCCGGAATGGAGGCGCGGGCACGTCCGCTGTCATAGGGGCCGTTATCATTGTGTCCCAGTTCGATGATTACCCAGTCTCCGGCTTGCACGCCTTTGATTACATCCGGCCAGAGGCGGTTGTAGAAGGTGCGGCTGCTAGTTCCTCCCAAAGCATGATTCTCAACGGTGATTCGGTTGGAGTCGAAATAATCTCCTGCGTAATATCCCCAGCCCCATTGGCCGTTGTTGCCGTTTCCTAAAGTACCGGTGCGCATGGTAGAGTTGCCGACCAGGAATAAGACCGGATTGTTACCTTTACGGCTTGCTCCGGCAACGGGGCGTGCCGTGCGTGCTTTATTCAGACTGTCCAGTGTGTTGTCTACCACCTGATTCACATCTTTCATTGGAGAAGCAATGTTGTTTTGTGCCTGCATCTGCAAGCTGCATATGATGGCTGTGAGCCAGCATAAGCAGTGAAATACCTTGTTTTTCATTTACCTGATAAATAATGCTCTTATTTTAACTTGTAAACTTCTGTACCTGCTAATAGGAAACATCCTACACCATAATCTTCAAAATCGGGAACACTTTTGTAAGTTACCGGCTGCCCGTCTTTCGGTTCTTTGCCTGTTCCTTGTACATAGCCCAAGAAACCATTCGGATGAACTGCCTCTTTTACCATTGCATTCCATGCTTTCAGTGCAACAGGGAGATATTCTTTACGGTCGAGTAATCCGTTGCGGATTCCCCATGCCATTCCGTATACAAACAAGGCTGTGCCCGAAGTTTCTTTACCTCCGAAATTGCTTTCATCGTGGAGGCTTACGTTCCAGAAGCCGTCTGTACGCTGACATTGCTTCAAGGCTTTGCTCATGGTCAGGAAGTCATTGATATAGTCCTGACGATGTGTTTCGTCAGCGGGGATTTCATCCAATACACGCACAAGGGCTGCATATACCCAACCGTTTCCTCTGGACCAGTAGCAGTTCTTGCCGTTCGGCTCTTTGTAAGGAGGATCAAAATCCTGATCGCGCCACCATAATCCTTCTTTGGCATTGTACATACCGGCTTCTCCTTCTGTGTTGCGGGTATAGGAATACAGATCCCACATTTTGTCATAGTACTTTTGTTCGCCGGTCATCTTGCCAAACTTGGCATAAATCGGCATTGCCATTTGTATAGCGTCAATCCAGTCCCAATCATTTACTTGCGGAGTATTTACGACCATATCGATGCTGGCTTTTATATTCCGGATCATGTTAGGGTCGGAGGGACACATATTATATAGGTCAATGTAAACTTGTCCGCAGCATTGGTCATCCGCATTGCGGGTCGTGTTTCCATTACGCATTCCCCATTTGTGGAAATTCGCCCAATCGTATGTATAGCTATAATAATCTTCGCGCGGGTAAATGCTATATAAAGCTATCAGCCCTTCATAATATACTCCGCGAGTCCAGATATTGCTGGGGCGAACTCTGCCAAAAAACGAGGGTAGGGTATAATCGGCATACTTTTTCATAAAGTAGTCGTTTACTTTTACGATGGTTGCCAAAGTCTCCTTTTGTTCGGGCAACTCTTGCGCACCGGCTGAACCGGCAGACATGCTACTCAGGAGAGTTGCTGTAATAAATGAGAGGAGTAATTTCTTCATGGTATAAAAACTGTTTATAAATAAAATTAGCTACTATAATTGATTTCACGGGCAAAGATAGGGGAATCTTTTTTCCTCTTCAATGGAATATTGTCCACAAGTATTTAAATTTGTCCATAATGCCTTCGGAAAGGGAGTGCGATGGTTAAAAAGGCAATTTATACATAGATTTGTACGATATTCTATTTTATGGGTAGACCATATCGCTTACTTTTGCACGACGTTATTCTAAATATGATAAGAACACTTTGATTAATGATAAAACTATGAAATGTACAAGCATCTTTTTTAGTTTGTTGGTAATAGCGACTTTTGTAGTTGCCCAGCCAAACTATGATTTTACTAAACTGAAACGAGAACATTTAGGACGTGGCGTAATTGCCATTCGTGAGAATCCGTCAACCGTAGTCGTTTCTTGGCGCTATCTTTCTTCTGATCCGATGGACGAATCCTTTGATATATACCGGGATGGTAAAAAGGTGAATAAACATCCGCTGAAAAATGCAACTTTCTTCCAGGATTCTTATCAGGGAACAGAACCTGCACTCTATACGGTAAAAGCTATAAAAGGTAAAACAGAAAGCAATTATCAACTGCCGGCAGATGCTCCGACAGGATATTTAAATATTCCTTTGGTACGCCCCGAGGGAGGTACTACTCCGTCCGGACAAGCATACACTTATGCTCCGAATGATGCCAGTATCGGTGATGTAGACGGGGATGGTGAATATGAGATTATTTTGAAATGGGATCCGTCCAATGCACATGATAACGCTCATGACGGTTATACGGGACCGGTGATTTTTGACTGTTATAAGTTGAACGGGCAGCAGTTGTGGCGTATCAGTATGGGACGCAATGTACGCGCCGGTGCACATTATACACAGTTTATGGTCTTCGATCTGGACGGTGACGGCCGTGCGGAAGTGGTAATGAAGACCGGAGACGGAACAGTGGACGGAACGGGAAAGGTGATCGGTGATGCGAATGCGGATTATCGGAATGAGCGAGGACGTATTCTGACAGGCCCGGAGTATCTGACCATCTTTAACGGACTGACCGGAGAAGCAATGCAAACGATTGATTATGTGCCCGAACGTGGCAATCTGATGGACTGGGGCGACGGACGTGCCAATCGTAGTGACCGTTATCTGGCTTGTATTGCGTATTTGGATGGAGTACATCCGAGTGTGGTGATGTGCCGTGGATATTATACACGTACTGTATTGGCTACCTATGACTGGGATGGTAAGAATTTGAAGAACCGCTGGGTATTCGACAGTAATAATCCCGGTTGCAGAGCTTATGCCGGACAAGGAAACCATAATCTTCGTGTAGGTGATGTAGATGGTGACGGCTGCGATGAGATTGTATATGGACAATGTACGATCAATAACGATGGAACCGGACTTTATTCTACCCGCATGGGGCATGGTGATGCTATGCATCTGACTCACTTTGATCCTTCCCGTCCGGGATTGCAGGTTTGGAGTTGCCACGAGAATAGAAGAGATGGCTCAACTTTCCGGGATGCAGCTACGGGAGAAATTATTTTCCAGATAAAGAGTAATACAGATGTAGGTCGTTGTATGGCTGCTGATATTGATCCTAATCATCCCGGAGTTGAAATGTGGTCTTTAGATTCTAAAGGTGTCAGAAATGTGAAAGGAGAAGTGATTGCTTCCAGAGTCAGAGGATTGTCTACGAATATGGCTGTCTGGTGGGATGGTGATCTCTTGCGTGAGTTGCTGGATCGTAATGTAGTCAGTAAATATAATTGGGAGAAAGGACTTTGTGAACGTATCGCAGTTTTTGAAGGTGCTCTTTCTAATAACGGAACAAAGTCAACTCCTTGTCTGCAAGGAGATATTGTAGGAGACTGGCGAGAAGAAGTATTGTTGCGTACAGCCGATAATACAGCTTTGAGGCTTTATGTCTCTACCATTCCTACGGACTACCGTTTCCATACTTTCCTGGAAGATCCGGTTTACCGTATCAGTATTGCGACTCAAAATGTGGCTTATAATCAGCCTACTCAGCCCGGATTCTATTTTGGTCCGGAGTTGCGTGGCACTATATTCAGAGGATGTAAAATACCTAAAAAGTAAATTATGAATTATCGTATGATGACCGTTGCTGCGTTATTGGTAGCACTACCTGCCTGTGCGCAGAAAAAGAAAGCAGTAATCAATGATTCAAATACCCCCTTGCATTTACTGCAACCTGCTTATCAGGGTACTTATGGTGATTTGACCCCCGAACAGGTTAAAAAAGACATCGATCGTGTTTTTGCGTATATAGATAAGGAGACACCGGCTCGTGTAGTGGATAAGAATACCAGTAAGGTGATTACGGATTATACTGCAATGGGGGATGAGGCGCAGCTGGAACGCGGGGCTTTTCGTCTGGCAAGTTATGAATGGGGTGTCACTTATTCCGCTCTGATAGCGGCTGCCGAAACAACAGGTGATAAGCGTTATACTGACTATGTTCAGAATCGTTTCCGCTTTTTGGCGGAAGTCGCTCCGCATTTCAAACGTGTCTATGAAGAAAAAGGGAAGACTGATTCGCAATTGTTGCAAATCCTGACTCCTCATGCGTTGGATGATGCGGGAGCCGTATGTACTGCCATGATTAAATTACGGTTGAAAGACGAGTCTCTTCCGGTTGACGGATTAATTCAGAATTACTTTGATTTTATCATCAACAAAGAATATCGTCTGGCAGACGGAACGTTTGCCCGTAATCGTCCTCAGCGGAATACTCTTTGGCTGGATGATATGTTTATGGGCATTCCGGCGGTAGCGCAGATGAGTCGTTATGATAAGGAAGCGAAGAATAAATATCTGGCAGAAGCCGTGAAGCAATTCCTGCAATTTGCAGACCGTATGTTTATCCCCGAAAAGGGATTGTACAGACACGGATGGGTGGAAAGCAGTACGGATCATCCGGCTTTTTGCTGGGCACGTGCCAATGGATGGGCGCTGCTGACAGCTTGTGAACTGCTGGATGTATTGCCGGAAGATTATCCCCAACGTCCGAAGGTGATGGATTATTTCCGTGCTCATGTGCGTGGAGTGACGGCGTTGCAAAGTGGAGAAGGACTTTGGCACCAGTTGCTCGACCGTAATGATTCTTATCTGGAAACTTCTGCAACTGCTATCTATGTATATTGTCTGGCACACGCCATTAATAAAGGTTGGATTGATGCGATAGCGTATGGTCCTGTTGCCCAGTTGGGATGGCATGCCGTCGCCGGAAAGATAAATGAAGAAGGACAGGTGGAAGGCACTTGCGTAGGCACCGGTATGGCTTTCGATCCGGCTTTCTATTATTATCGTCCGGTCAATGTATATGCGGCGCATGGATACGGACCGGTGCTTTGGGCAGGTGCGGAAATGATTCGTTTGCTCAACACCCAGCATCCTCAGATGAATGACAGTGCCGTGCAATATTATCAGGAAAAGCAGAAGACGACAGCTCCTATCTTTGCGGTAGATAGTGAATAAATAAAAGATTAACTTTAAAATATAGGAACCATGAAACGAGAAGCATTCAAAATGTATCTGAAACCGGGCTATGAAGCAGAATACGAAAAAAGGCATGCCGCTATCTGGCCTGAATTAAAAGCACTGCTTTCAAAAAATGGGGTGTCAGATTATTCTATATATTGGGATAAAGAAACCAATATTCTATTTGCTTTCCAGAAAACAGAAGGAGAAGGAGGTTCGCAGGACTTGGGCAACACAGAGATTGTACAGAAATGGTGGGATTATATGGCGGATATCATGGAAGTGAATCCGGACAATTCACCGGTTTCAATACCATTGCCGGAAGTCTTTCATATGGACTAGAACCCTTAGACAGAATTGATATCAGGGGGATGTTTGATTAAAAAACAAGCATCCTCCTGATACTATTTATGGATTGTTTCTTTATTATTTCAACTATCTTGACTATTTTTGTCTGGCATTTATCATTAATCTTAGAATCTATATGACACAGAGGCGCATATTACTTTTCACATTGTTCATGACTCTTGTTTTCAATGCGGCTTACGGCGGCATTGAACTCCGTTCCAAACAAATGAGAACAAGTGACGGACTTCCGAATAACTCAGTTCGGTACCTGTATCAGGATAGCAAAGGCTTCTTGTGGTTGGCTACCCTAAATGGGTTAAGCCGCTATGATGGCAACTCTTTTCTGACTTTCCGTCCGGAAATCGGTGATAAAGTCTCTTTGGCTGATAATCGGATTTATGACCTTACCGAAGACAAAAATGGTTTTTTATGGATCTCTACAACTCCGGAATTGTTCAGTTGTTATGACTTGCAACGTGCCTGTTTTGTAGACTATACGGGGACTGGTGCGCTGGAAAAGAATTATTCGTCTATATTTGTTGCTGCTAATGGGGATGTATGGCTCAGACATTCCGGCAATGGTTGTCTCAGAATGGTCCATCAGAAAGACAGACAGATGGTGTCTACGGAATTTAAGACGGAGCGTGGAAATCTTCCGGATAACCGGGTACAGTTTGTAAATGAAGATGCCGGCGGACGAATCTGGATCGGGACACAGCGTGGCTTAGTTTCCGTATCCGATGGACAGTATAAGGTAGAAGACAGATTACTCCATTTTACTTCTTCTCTGGCATTCAAGAATGATATGTATTTTCTGACAGTGGACGGAGACATCTACTGCTATCAGACTACAAAGCAAAAACTGACAAAAGTCGGTTCGCTTTCTGCTGTTGCGGGTAAGACGTCACCTACGGGAAACTTCCTGTTGAACGATAAATGGGTCATCCTTACCAATACCGGGGTTTTTAACTATGATTTCAATACACGCAAGATCAGTGTGGACTCTGGTCTGAACATCAGAAATGGTGAAGTGATTTGTGATAATCATGGTGACTTCTGGATATATAATCATACGGGATGTGTCACTTATATTTTGACCAAGAATGGAGCAAGAAAAGAATTTCAGTTGATACCTGAAGATAAACTGGGATACATTGATTATGAACGTTATCATATTGTCCATGATTCCCGGGGAATCATTTGGATTTCTACTTATGGTAACGGATTGTTTGCCTATGACACGACAGAGGATAAGTTAGAACATTTTCTGGCTAATATAAATGATCAGAGTCATATAAGTTCGGATTTTCTGTTATATGTGATGGAGGATCGTGCCGGAGGTATTTGGGTAAGTTCAGAGTATTCCGGTTTATCCCGTATTTCAGTTCTGAATGAAGGAACCTCGCGTATTTATCCCGAATCCCGTGAATTATTTGACCGCTCGAATACGATTCGTATGTTGACTAAAATGCCGGATGGGGATATTTGGGTCGGAACACGTAAAGGCGGATTATATACGTTTGACTCGAATCTTCATTCCAAAATGTCCAATCAGTATTTCCATTCCAATATTTATGCGATAGCAGAAGATAATCAAGGCGAAATGTGGGTGGGAACCCGTGGAAATGGATTGAAGATCGGAGATTCATGGTATCGCAATGAAGTCTCGGATCCGGCTTCGTTATCAGAAAATAATGTCTTTTCTCTTTTTCGTGACCGGAAAGACCGTATGTGGATAGGTACCTTTGGCGGTGGGCTTGAACTGGCAGAACCGACGACTGATGGCAAGTATAAATTCCGTCATTTTTTACAGCAGAAGTTTGGTCTGCGTATGGTGCGAGTAATAGAAGAAGACGATAATGGAATGATCTGGGTGGGCACCAGTGAGGGTGTGTGCATCTTTCATCCGGATTCATTGATAGCTGACAGTGACGATTATCATCTGTTCAATTATACAAACGGTACATTTTGCAGCAATGAAATCAGATGTATCTACCGTGATACGAAAGGACGTATGTGGGTGGGGACATCTGGCTCCGGCTTGAATCTTTGTGAGCCGGAAGATAATTACCGTTCATTGAAATATGAACATTACGGAACCTCTGAAGGATTGGTTAATGATGTGATTCAATCAATTTTGGGGGACAATAACGGAAACTTATGGGTAGCTACGGAATATGGTATTTCTAAGTTTAACCCGACTAATCATTCTTTTGAAAATTATTTCTTTTCTTCCTATACTTTGGGTAATGTTTATAGTGAGAATAGTGCTTGTGTGGGAGTAGACGGAAAATTGCTTTTCGGTACAAATTACGGTCTGCTTGTCATTGATCCGGATAAAATTCAGGATAGCGAAACTTTTTCTCCGGTGGTCTTTACAGATTTGCATGTGAATGGTACCCAGATAAATCCTACTATGGGGGATTCTCCATTGAAACAATCGCTTGCTTATTCGGATGAAATTACTTTGAAGTATTTTCAGAATTCATTCTTGATAGATTTCTCTACTTTTGACTATTCGGACAGCGGACGTACAAAGTATATGTACTGGCTGGAAAACTATGATAAGGGATGGAGCACACCTTCTCCGTTGAATTTTGCTTCTTTTAAATATTTGAACCCAGGTACTTATGTACTTCATGTGAAGTCATGTAATGGAGCAGGTGTTTGGAATGAAAGTGAAACAACCTTGAAGATTGTCATTGTGCCTCCTTTCTGGAAGACGAACTGGGCTATGTTGGGATATGTGCTGTTGTTGATTGTAACTTTATATTTTACTTTCCGTATTGTGCGTAACTTTAACAGTCTGCGTAATCGTATTAATGTGGAAAAACAGTTGACAGAATATAAGCTGGTTTTCTTTACTAATATTTCCCATGAATTTCGTACTCCGTTAACTTTGATTCAAGGAGCGTTGGAAAAGATTCAACGGGTTGCTGATATTCCCCGTGATCTGATACACCCGCTCAAAACGATGGATAAAAGTACTCAGCGAATGTTGAGGCTGATCAATCAGTTATTGGAGTTCCGCAAGATGCAGAATAATAAGTTGGCGCTCTCTTTGGAAGAAACGGATGTGATTGCTTTCCTTTATGAAATCTTCCTGAGTTTCGGTGATGTAGCGGAGCAAAAGAATATGAATTTCCGTTTTATTCCGTCTATACCGTCTTACAAGATGTTTCTTGATAAGGGTAATCTGGATAAAGTGACTTATAACCTGTTGTCTAACGCTTTTAAATATACCCCTTCGAACGGTACGATTATACTTTCTGTTACGGTAGATGAAGTGAAGAAGACATTGCAGATTCAAGTAGCAGATACAGGTGTTGGTATTCCAAAAGAGAAGCAAAATGAGTTGTTCAAGAGATTTATGCAGAGTAGTTTTTCCGGTGATAGTATCGGAGTTGGTTTGCATCTGAGTTATGAATTGGTACAGGTGCATAAAGGTACGATTGAATATAAAGACAATGACGGCGGAGGTTCTGTCTTTACCGTTTGTATCCCGACGGACAAAAGTGTTTATTCGGAGAAAGATTTCCTTATTCCCGGTAATGTCTTGTTGAAAGAGGCAGGCGGGCAGGCACATCATTTACTGGAACTTTCGGAAGAACTACCGGAACCGGAGAAAATAGCAGAGCCTTTGAATAAGCGTAAAGTATTGATTATAGAAGATGATAATGATATCCGTGAATTTTTGAAAGAAGAAGTAGGAGTTTATTTTGAAGTTGAAGTAGCTGCTGACGGAACTTCCGGATTTGAGAAGGCTCGTACCTATGATGCTGATTTGATTATTTGTGACGTACTGATGCCCGGAATGACCGGATTTGAAGTGACAAAGAAATTGAAATCTGATTTTGCGACAAGTCATATCCCGATTATCTTGCTGACAGCATTGAATTCTCCGGAAAAACATCTGGAAGGAATTGAAGCCGGTGCTGATGCCTATATTGCGAAGCCGTTCAGTATAAAACTTCTGTTGGCACGCGTATTCCGCTTGATAGAACAGCGTGATAAGTTGCGGGAGAAATTCTCCAGTGAGCCGGGAATTGTTCGTGCTGCCGTATGCTCTACTGACCGTGATAAGGAATTTGCCGACCGATTGGCTGTTGTACTGGAACAGAATCTTTCTCGTCCGGAATTCTCTATTGATGAGTTTGCTCAATTGATGAAATTAGGACGAACGGTATTTTATAGAAAACTGCGCGGAGTGACGGGGTATTCTCCCAATGAATATTTGCGGGTTGTACGAATGAAAAAAGCGGCTGAGTTGTTATTGTCTGGTGAGAATCTGACTGTTGCGGAAGTTGCTTACAAGGTTGGCATCAGCGATCCGTTCTATTTTAGCAAGTGCTTTAAGACTCAGTTTGGGGTAGCACCGTCCGTATATCAACGCGGTGAAATGAAAGAACAGGGAGAAAATGAGACGGCAGAAGCCTGAGTAACCAAGCTTTCTAAATGGTAGTTTAAATCTTCTCTGTAGTGCCCGATATGAATGATCGACCTTGTATTTGTGTACAATAGTCTATGGTCGAATAGTAAAAGTACCCTTATTTTTGCAGGAGAATATTACTATAAAATTAAAGGATCATTGATCATGAGAACACTCTTTTTTATCTTGTTTTTTGTATTAGGCTTTTGTTATATTCAGGCGAGAGGGCAGAAGCCTGCACATGTTATAATAACAGCTGGTCAGTCAAACACGGATGGACGAGTACCTAACAATCGTTTACCGGATTATATAAAGGCAATGGCTGTGGATAGTACGTATACTGCGGGAGCCTACAAATATTGCCATATTGCCCATAATCGTACAGATGGTATGTTTGTTCCATTTTGGCCATTGAGTCATCCTAAAAGTAAGCCTTATACGTGGGGATATGATGCGATTGCTTATTATTGGTTGGAACAGTTGTTTCAGGAAGATTTTTATGTTATCAAGTGGGCTATCGGTGGCACTGCCATAGCTGCTCCTGTTACTACTCCTTTTCGGGGAACTTACTGGTCTGCCGACCCGAAATGGTTGGCAGAGAATACAGCTACCAGTGAGAAAGGAAAATCTTTATTACTTTCTTTGATTGCCAATATTGATGCGAGTATTGATCAGACACTTTCCAAACTAAAGCAAGGTTATCAGATTGATGCTTTCGTTTGGCATCAGGGAGAAAGTGATTATGAGCACGGAAAAGAATATTATCAGAATCTGAAAGGAGTAGTTTCCTATGTGCGTAACCACTTGACGGAGAAAACCGGAAAAGATTACTCTGAACTTCCATTTATATTTGGTACCGTATCCAGGAAAAACAAACGGTATAATAGTGATGTTGAGGAAGGAATGCGTCGCTATGCAAAAGAAGATAAGAACGCTTATCTGATTGATATGTCGGAAGCGGAACTAATGGGAGATAAACTTCATTTTAATCAGGTTTCTGCCGAGTATATGGGTAAACAGGTATATGAACAAATTAAAAAGACTCTTTCGGATGATCCTCATGTATATGTCGCCAAATATAAAGGAGACAGAGCTTGTGCTATCAGTTATACATTTGATGATGGGTTGGCAGAACATTCAACTGTAGCTGCCCCTGAGTTGGAGAAACGTGGTTTTAGAGGTACTTTCTGGGTATGCGGCTATTATACGGAACAAGGTGCATCTGCAAAGGTACCTCGAATGACTTGGGATGAGTTGCGTGAAATATCAAAGAAAGGACATGAGGTTTCCAGCCATAGCTGGGCACATAAGAATGCCAAACGATTGACTATAGAGCAAGTTAAATCGGAGATAGAAAAGAATGATAGTGCTATTTATGCTAATATTGGCATTGTACCTCGTACCTATTGTTACCCATATAATTATAAGACAGAAGAAATAGTCAGTATGGCTTCTAAAGGCAGGGTCGCTACACGTACTAAACAAATTTCAATCGGAGGAAAGTCAACTCCCGAACGGTTTGACAAATGGTTGAAGGATTTGATGAAAGCGGAAGATTGGGGAGTAGGTATGACGCACGGCATTAATTATGGATATGATGCTTTCAAATCGCCTTCTTTATTTTGGGAACATTTGGATAAAGTGAAAAGTATGGAAAATCAGATTTGGGTAGGTACCTTCTGTGAAGTGGCATCTTATATCAAAGAAAGGGAGGAGATACAATTGAAAGTCTCTAATAAAAAGAATGGTATGACAATTACTCCCAAGTTGAAATTAGATAGAAAACTGTTTGCTGAGCCATTGACGATGGTGATTCAAGAGGAAACTATGAATGGAATTCAGGTGAAGCAAGGCAGGAAAGAATTACCTGTGTATATAAATGGGAATAAAGTTATGTTTGACTTTAATCCTTATGGGGGAACTATTAAAATTCATTTCAATTAGGGGTGTGTACGAATAAAGTTTAACCTGATAATAAAATCAATAAAATAATGAAAACAAATTATCTATGTGGCCTCTTCCTTTTATGTGTGCTAGTATGGGGAAGATCGGAAGCACACGCTGAGAAACCGCTGAAGACTTTGGATCTGTATCTTTGCATTGGACAGTCGAATATGGCAGGGAGAGGAAAATTATCACCGGAAGTGATGGATACTCTACAAAATGTATACCTGCTGAATGCAGATGATCAGTTCGAACCCGCAGTGAATCCCTTGAACCGCTATTCTACGATAGGAAAAGGACTTAGCTGGCAACAAGTAGGACCTGCATATGGATTTGCCAAGACGATGGCTACTAAAAAACATCCGGTAGGCTTAATCGTCAATGCACGGGGAGGATCTTCGATTCGTTCATGGGTTAAGAATGCCAAACAGTCCGGCGGATATTATGATGAAGCAATACGACGTGCAAAAGAAGCAATGAAGTATGGTACATTGAAAGCAATTATCTGGCATCAGGGAGAAGCCGATTGTCATCATCCGGAAGCATATAAAGAGAAGATTATTCAGTTGATGACAGACTTACGTAATGACCTGGGAATACCTGATTTACCAGTTGTCGTAGGACAAATAGCACAATGGAACTGGACAAAGAAACCTCATATTCCCGAAGGTACAAAACCCTTTAATGACATGATAAAAGAGATCTCCACTTTTTTGCCCCATAGTGCTTGTGTGTCTTCCGAAGGACTTACTCCGTTGAAGGATGAAACGGATCCTCATTTTGATGCAGCAAGCCAGATTACTTTAGGCAAACGCTATGCTAAAGAAGTTAAGAAACTAATAAAGAAATAGCTGGTAGTTTCAAACTACACTCATTTCTGTTTAAACATATACATAGGAAATATTTATCCATTGTTATTGTCACTTGTCACTTTTCTGATTTAAGTGTTTTATAATAAAGAAGATAGGGGTGACAATAGAGGGTGATAATAAGGTGACAATAGAATGTATCTTTCATTCTTATTGTCACCTCTCCTTGATGAATCTTTTATTTAAAGTCTTGATTATCAGATGATAGATAGTCAGCTTGAGGGTTTTGCCTGCATGTGTTAAAAACATCATTTTGGGCGTCAATGTACGCTGTTTACACCTTAATGTTTTCAAGGTATGCTGCTTACATTAAGAACAAAGCCCGGTAACCTTAATATGCAAGCAAGGTTTGATTAATCTGTTAAGTCGGTTTTATGTCTTCGTTCCATGTTCATGAACCGTTCGGCTCACGTACGTAAACCCAATGGCTCATGTACGTAGACTGATGGGACCACGTACATGAAACAATCTATTGTTACTGACCGGATACATTAATCTAGCCTGCATAATAGCTTACTGAACGGTTCATTGACGGTTGTTTCTCCGTACTAATCTTTTGTTCCTATGGGGCAATATGGTTTTTGTGACACCTTCTTTTACATATCTCCTTTATGGTGGGAGAAAATGTTTTATTCTATTTGATTGCTTCCAGAAACTCTATTTCAATAATTCTCAGATTAGCATTATTCTTGTTCGCTTTTGCTTCGAGTTCCATATCATTTGCTGCTTTTGCCGCAACTTCAGTGATCTGTCCGAAAGCATCCTGATCGCTGGTATTACCTTTCAGACGGATGGTAATTTGTTTGGAACGTACCGGCTTTTCCACATTAAGATGAACATACCCCAGGCTTTTATTCGTATCTCCACTCCAGATCATAGTATTGCCGGCAAACACTTCCAAAGGATAACTGCGTGAACGCCATCCATTCAATTTGATACAGATATCGTCTATTGCAGCTTCTTTTTCGAGCGTATATGTAATCCATGCGGTGCTGAGTTTTCCGTCATTCATCCATTCGCTTCTTTCATTATCGTCGAAGCTTTGGTTTACAGTCTCATTGTTGGCTCCGGCTTTGGCGGATACAATTCGTATATCCCGTTTCGTATCCTTGTAAGATGGGGTAAGGGGAGTCTTACCTTTATCCAGATTACCTTTCAGAGTCATCTGAGGCAAATAAGTACTCAATCCGTTGCTAACTTTGACGGGAAGGGTTTCTAATGTAATTGTAGCGCTGGGGAGCCCTTCTGCTTTAGCGGTCAGAGTGATCTTGCCGGCTTGGGTAGTGCTGCGGATAAGAGCACGGTTAATACCACATTCCACAGGGAGATTGGTATTAAGAATATAATTGTCTTTTCCTTGTGCGATGCCTCCGCGCCATTCGGCATTCCCTTTCAGGTCGAATTGAATGGTACGGTTATCAAGCGGACAGCGTTTTCCATCTTTATCTACCACTTCTACCTGTATTAATGCCAGGTCAGCTCCGTCCGCGTGGAATCCTTCCGGATTTTGTATCGTTGTCAGTTTCAGTCCGGCAGGTTCACCAACCGTGCTTACTGCGTAGCGGCTTATTTCCTTACCGGCCTTGTTGTAGCTGACAGCTTCCAGTTTACCGGCTTTAAAAGCCACATTGTCAAAAGTGAACAGGAAATTGTATTCGCGTTTGCCTTTTCCTAGTGACTGACCGTTCAGGAACAGTTCTACTTCTTCACCTGTAGAAACGACATAGACCGGTTTTACTGTATTTGCGGGATAGTTCCAATGACCGATGATATAGGTATTGTCTTCTTCTGTATCTACCCATCCGTTCCACATGACCTGATGTGCAAAGAAAGCATCTTTTTCGATGCGCATAGGGTCCGTTACTCCACTTCTGCGATAGTTTTCTTCACCACGGTGGTGTGTGTTGGTATCCGAGAAAATGATTTTGGCCCCTCCGGAACTGACTCTGCGACCTGTCCCTGGACGCTCACGCCAATAATCATACCAACAGCGGATCATTGCTATCGCCAGCATGTCCTGATTGTGATTGTAGTCTGTTGCAGGTTGGTTACGATGTAACGGTCCGTCTCCTTCTTTGTGGAAAGGATAGCTGTATTCATCCCAATATTTTCTCAAACCTTCGTCACGACAATATTCTGTAGCCCACATCGGGTGATGCACGCTCTTGTTGATATAAAGCATTTCTCCGCCATATTCAGCTTCACGAATGTCCAGCATTTCACGAGAACCAATAGCACGTCCGCCGAAAGGATCGTATTGGTCGCGGATAGCTTTCATTTCTATCATGTGCTCTCTGCTGATACCTTTGTTTCCACATTCATAAAATAAGATACTTGGATTATTACGGTTGTAGATAATCGCATCGCGCATTAGTTCTGTACGCTGATCCCATTGGCGTCCTGTACGGTCTTTCTCGGAATCTCCTGCCGGCATTGCTTGAATCAGGCCTACACGGTCGCAGGACTCTACGTCTTGTTTCCATGGGGTAACATGCATCCAGCGTACCAGATTACCATTGCCTTTTACTACCAGGCCATTGGAGTAGTCACTAAGCCACGCCGGAACGGACAGGCCTACCGCCGGCCATTCATTACTGGTGCGCTGTGCATATCCTTTCATCTGGATCACACGATCATTCAACCAGATTTTGCCTTCTGCAAATCGTGTTTTGCGGAAACCTGTACGAGTACTTACTTCATCAAAGACTTGATTCTTATTGTCTTTTAGAATCGTCTGGACAGTATAAAGATACCCATATCCCCAACTCCAGAAATGGAGATTATTTACTTTGGAAGCAGCTTTCACTACCCTTGTTTCGCCACCTTGTAAGGTTACTTTCTCACCTTCGAAGCTTTTCACCTGTTTGCCGTCAGCATCCAGCAAGACCACCTGGTAGCTAAATTGGCGTGGTTCACGACTGTCGTTTTTTACTTCCGATTCTGCATGGATGGTGGCAGTGCGTCCTTTTACGTCGATGTCTTTAGCATAAATATAAACTCCGGTAGTTTTCAGATTACTGTATAAAGGAAGAGTCTGATACACTTCATCTGTAACGTACAAGAATACATTCTTGGGCAGACCACCGTAGTTTGCGTTGAAGTTACGGTCGTTCCACTGGAACTTGGAGTTAGTACTTTTTTCGCGATACATCCAGTCATTGTCCGTACGTACTGCCAGTACATTGTCACCTTCTTTAATATAAGGTGTCAGGTCGAAGCCTGCCGCCATTACTCCGTTTTCGTGTTTTCCCAGATATTGTCCGTTCAAATAGAAGTCACCGGCTTGGCGCACTCCTTCAAATTCGATGAATACTTTTTGTTTTTTACCGGAAGCCGGAATCCGAAAGTGTTTCCGATACCATACCACTGTGTCCGTCAACTGTTCGATGGACACTTTGAAGGCTTCATCTTCATTAAAGGCATGCGGTAAAGTGACCGCTTTCCACCGGCTATCGTCGAATTGAGATTGTTTAGCTTCGGGAAAGTCTCCGATTTGCAGACGCCATTCACTGTTGAAATTGTATTTTTTGCGTTCGAAAGCGTGACTATCAACAATAGCCAGCACTGCAAACAGAAATACAAATAGAAAGAGTTTGTTTCTCATGATTTCTTAATGATTAATTTTTCATTGGCAAAGAAAGTACATCAATGAAAGAAACACCCCTTAAATTAGTACGGAAAACCTGTAAGATCATACGTCGGCATCATTTATGGGTTCATTTTCATCTTCAGACAGCTTTTTCCGATAGGCAGATGGAGATACCCCGAATTGGTTCTTGAAACATTTACTGAAGTAGAACGGATCGTTGATACCTACGCTATAGGCGACTTCGGCTATGGTGAGATCTTCTGTCAATAACATTTCAGCAGCCTTTTTCATCCGCATGACACGCAAATATTCGTAAGGAGAATAACCGGTCACTCCCCGTACTTTTTTATAGAATACAGTACGTCCTAATCCCATTATTCCGGCAAAGTCATTGACCGAAAAATCGGTATCGGTCATGTGCTCATTCAATACTTCATTCAGCTTTACCGAGAACTTCTGATCCTTGTCATTGGTACAGATAATGGAATGAGCCAATCCCGGTTCGTTAGAATATTTTTGGCGCAGTTTATCCCGTAGCTCGATTAACTTGAAGATTCTTGCCAGTAGTAAAGAGACATTGAATGGCTTCGTGATATACGCATCAGCTCCGGATTCAATTCCTTCCTGATATTTCTCTTCTATATTGAGGGCAGTCAGTAATATGATGGGGATATGGCTGGTGGTAAATTCATTTTTAAGTTTGCGTGTCACTTCAAATCCATTCATTCCCGGCATCAGAACGTCACAAACAATTAAATCAGCATCATACGTACTTGCTTTTTCAAAACCGGATGTTCCGTCAGCAGCTACTTCAACTTCAAAGTAAACTCCTATTTCTTCTCTTAGGAATTCACGGATATCAGTATCATCTTCTATAATCAAAACTTTGCGTTTGTTCAAAGGATCGACAGGAGGCTGGAAAGTATCCTCTGACGTTTCATTTCTGAGAAAATCTTTGGAGTGCTGTTCCTCTTCTTCGGTTAATAACTGATTGGGAATCAGGAAATCTTTCTCCTGATAGATATCAGAATTAGTCGGCAATAGGACGGTAAAGACAGAACCGCCTCCCTCATTTTCATCATAACTGATATTACCTTTATGTACCTGTACCAGTTCGTGTGTCAAGTGGAGACCTACTCCGACACTGCTATGAGAGAAGCTGCTTTGCATGAAACGCTTGAACAGTTCAGAACGTTTTTCTTTGGGTATGCCGATCCCGTTATCTATGACTTGTATACGAAGCTGTTGCTTGTCTTCCTGAATATCTATTTTGAATATAATCTTTCCGTTAGAAGGAGTATACTTGAAAGCATTGGATAGGAGGTTGTAGGTAACCTTGTCTAAATTGCCTTTATCAATAAACATTTTATAAGCAGGTTGTGACGGCTCAAAACTGAAATCGATGTTTTTGGACTCGCTTGTATCCTTGAAACTCAGGAAGATTTCATAAAGGAAAGCAATGACGTCCGTCTCTTCCAAAGATAAGGCCAGTTTGTTTTTCTGCATCTTTCTGAATTCAAGTAGCTGATTGATGAGGCGTAACATTCTCTGAGTGCTTTTATCCATGGTTTTTAAAGGACGTTGCATCTCTTTGGGAGGATTCTCTATATTGATTAGCTTGTTGAGAGCACCTTGAATCAGAGTAAGCGGTGTACGGAATTCGTGGGATATATTGGTGAAGAATTCCAGCTTATATTCGGTCAATTGCTTCTCAACAGCGATGCGATTGCGTAATCTGTTGAAATTTCGTATGATATGGAAACTGAAATAACAGACGATTCCAATGAATACCAGATAAATCAGATAGGCCCAGGTCGTCTGCCAGAAAGGAGGAGCTATGACAATCTCCATAGTACTTTCTTCCCCCCATACGCCGGCTACATTGCAGGCTTTCACTTGCAACTGGTATTTACCGGGAGGAAGATTACGGTACGTTGCCAAATTTTGTGCTGAAGGGATGCTCCATTCCGAATCATATGGAGGCATCCGATAAGAATATTTGGATGCTCCGCTTAAAAAGTTGAATGTTGAAAAGGCAATGACAAATGAATTTTGATAATGTTTCAAGTTTAACTGCCCTGTATAGGACATGGTTTCGTTGAGAGGGGAATCATCCATACCGGGCAACATATGCGCTCCATTGATGTGAAGCCCTGTGAATACGGTCGATGCAAGTTTTTCCATGTTTTCCACTTTATTGGCATCGAGAACTACCAGGCCGTAGTTCGTACCGAAAAGTAATCTTCCGTCAGCATTTATGCAAGCCGTATTTTCAGAGTATACATTCCCCAGTGTATGTGAAGAAAAATAATAATTCTCTATTTGCTTGGTGGCGAGGGTGAAGCGGGAAATGCCATATTCGGTCGCAATCCACATTTTATTGTCCTGATCTTCAACAATCGACTGTATGACTCCGTTGGGCAATCCGTCTTTAATACTATAACAATCGAAAGTCAGATGTTGGTAGTCATTTCCCGGATAGCAGATGGCAAAGCCTGCTCCCGTTGTTCCAATCCACATATTTCCTTCATGATCATTCACCAGACAGCGGATTTCATTGCTGGGGAATGTTTCATTGACATGATTGTAAAGTACGTAATTCTTGGGGGAGTTGATCAGTGAGTCCGGATGGAAGATATAAATACCGTTGTTGGTACCCACCCACATCATACCGTTGCGGTCTTCCTGTATGACGCGTACCCGTTTTTCTCCATAACTGTCTTGAAAGAAATGCTTGAATTGATAACCGTTGCCTGTTTTGACAGCCAGATTCAATCCTCCGCCAAATGTTCCTATCCACATCCGCCCTTTGCGGTCACGGTAGATTAAGTAGACATTGTCGTTTGATAAGGAGTTATTATCCTTACTGTTATATCGGTACCATTGGTCAGCCCCGATACGTAATCCTATACCACGCATACCCAACCATAACTGTCCTTCATTATCTTCGCACATACTGTATACGTTATGTGTAAACTTCTCTCTACGAAGTATATTTTTCAGGTCGGCATCATATTCATATAGGGTACCCATGCGGTTTGCCATATATACATTACCGTTTTTGCCACGTAAAAGCATACGTATCGTGTTGGAGCGGTCAGAAGCATCTTCGCCATTCGGATAGATACGTAACGTTCCTTTATTCAGAATCTCCAGATGAGATAATCCGGAGAATTCGGAACTCACCCAGATACCCCCGGAACGGTCTTCAATGATATATTGCAGATAATTGGAATTGATATGGCTGGAGTGACTGACTTCAAAAGTGAAGTGCTGCAGATCGCCGGTATTCAGATCGTAGGCAAAGAGTCCGTTTCCGTAAGTCGTAATCCAGATGATATCCCGTGAATCATGAATGATAGAGTAACGTTCTACATCGATATATCCCAAATGCTCGGATGAAAGAAACTGAAAATGTTTGATGTCGCCAGTGCTGGTATTGACATACCATACGTTGCCGGTATAGTTGTGTACCCATGCATTCCCTTTATTGTCTCTGGTGACGTTACCGTTTTTAATATTCAGGCGGGAGAACCGGCGCAGCTTTCCCGTTACGGGATCTAGGATGTAACTGCCAGTGGCGGTAAACATCACCCATTGATGTTGCAGGCGGAGGCTTCCGGTGATTACACCTGTATCTCCGAGTTCGGTTAATGAAGCGATTTTCTCCAGTCGGTTATTGGAAAGAGAGTGGCGGTAGATTTCTTTTTTTCCGGTAATGATGCAGGTATATTGGTCATAAGAAAAGATATGTTCCCAGCTTTCTCCCTGTGTATCCATTGCTTCCAGTTTGCCGTCATGGTATTTCCATAATCCTTGCTTGGTTCCTATCCATACATGTCCGGGGCTGTCATTGCTTTCGTAGACAAACAGTACCTTGTCAGAAGATAGGTTGCCTAATTCTTTTTTGTATGCCTGCGACGAGAACTGGCCATCCTGATAGACGACACGACGGCATCCGTTATTGTTATCCCACAACCAGATAGACTGGTCGGATGCAATGATTTTTTTCGAATAGCTCTGTTTGTATTCTCCGCAACCGGTGAAATCGACGAAGCGCCCATGTTTTAAATCGTAACAGCTATATAAAGAAGAGAGGGTGGCGATCCATAAAAAACCGTTAGAGTCTTCTTCCATATTCCGGATGCGTGGGTCGGCCAATGAAATCGGCAGATTAGGGTCCGGGTAGATACTGACAAAAGAGTTGCCGTCATAATAGCTTAATCCGTTGACGGTTCCCATCCACATAAATCCCTTGCTGTCCTGAAACATATATCGGATGGAATTATTCGCCAGTCCGTCACCGGTGGTCAGTTTGTTCGAACGTATCTCGACAGATGCATGTACTGAACTGAGATAGAAAGATAAGAATGCGAATATCAGCAGTGCATTTTTCATATTTGATTTCTACGATTCTACATTATTATTAATGGTTACAAAGTTAATTTTCTTTTTAGAATAGAGGATGTAATAGCGTACGGAAAAACAAAGAAACGATGTATTATCGTTCATTCTTGATGTAAATCTCAGGTGAAATACGATTTTCTAGGCTTTGTGTACGCATGTACATTCTAAACTATAAAGAAAGCTGTAATTTAGCGGCATGAAAACGGTAACTGGAAAAAACTTCCGGTTACAGAATATTTGTTTAGAGGTAGAAGATAAGAGTCAGGTAATAAAGAAGCACATTAACAACAGTAAAATGGAAATCAGTTTTCAATAGGTTTTAAAATATAAGCATAATGAAAAAGCATATAGGTATTAGTCTTTTTTTTATGGGGTGTTTCCTGTCTCTTTCGGCTACGAATTATTTTGTAGCTACCAATGGTGATGATTCAAATGCGGGCACGCTTGACAAACCTTTCGCTACTTTACAAAAAGCGCAGTCAAAAGTCGTTCCCGGAGATACGGTATATATTCGCGGAGGCGAGTATCGGATACGGGAAGAGCAGATGATGGGAGGAGATCATTTGCGCGCTTATGTTTTTGAAATGAATAAAAGTGGCACTCAGGCCAAGAGAATCTGCTATACAGGTTATCAGGATGAACGTCCGATATTCAATCTGGCTGAAGTAAAGCCGGAGGGTAAACGGGTATCTGTCTTTTATGTATCAGGCTCTTACCTCCATTTCCGCAATTTTGAGATTATCAAAACACAGGTTACTATCCGGGAGCATACTCAGTCGGAGTGTATATACAATCAAGGTGGAAATCATAATATTTACGAGAATCTGGCGATGCACGATGGCATGGCTATTGGTTTTTATTTGGTGCGGGGAAGTAATAATCTCGTACTGAACTGTGATGCTTATAATAATTTTGACCCTGTATCTGAGAATGGTACCGGTGGAAATGTGGATGGCTTCGGTGGGCATCCGGCTTCTGCCTCCTATACGGGAAATGTGTTTAAAGGATGTCGGGCCTGGTACAATAGTGATGACGGTTTTGATTTGATAAAGGCACAAGCAGCTTATACGATTGAAGATTGCTGGGCGTTTTATAATGGATATAAGCCCGGAGGATTTGTGGGTGCGGGAGATGGTACAGGGTTTAAAGCGGGTGGCTATGGTATGCGCTCAAAAGTGAAGATGCCGAATGAGATTCCACACCATGTAGTGAAGAATTGTCTGGCATATAAAAACAAGAACAAAGGATTTTATGCCAATCACCATTTGGGAGGAATTTCCTGGTTCAATAATACCGGTTATCAGAATCCGTCTAATTTCTGTATGCTGAATCGTAAGTCTGCCGGAGAAATAGTGGACGTGGACGGATATGATCATATTATTCGGAATAATTTGTCATATAAGCCGAGGGCTGCAGGAAAACATATTGTCGATGTGAATCGGGAGGAATGTACGATTATCAATAATTCTTTTCTTCCTGTAGATATGACCGTAGGTGAGGATGATTTTGTGAGTTTGGATCCTGCTCAGTTAACATTGCCTCGCAAAGCGGATGGAAGTCTGCCGGATATTGATTTTCTGAAGTTAAAAAGAAATAGTAAATTATATGATGCGGGAATCGGTTTTCAATTCTCTGCGCAGAATCTTTAAAATATTGTTCTGTTATTGAAGAAAAATAGCTGCATGATAGATCTATGTTGATATAATCCGCATAGATCTATCGTACAGCTTGAAGAATGAGATCTTTCTGTAGATTCAGATATTAGAGAATAAGACGTTTGATCTCCTCAGCGGTATCTACAATATATTGAGGACTGAATTCTTCCAGTTCGGCACGTGGGCGGAATCCCCATGTTACTCCACAAACTGTCACTCCGGCATTAGCAGCCGTTTGCATATCCACGCCGGAATCACCCACGTACAGCACTTCTTCTTTGGTTACTTTGGCAACTTCCAGAATATCGAATACAACGGTTGGATCGGGTTTAACCTTTATCCCTTCACGTTGCCCGAACACAGCGGTAAAATGGATTTCTGGAAAATAATGGTCAATCAACTTTTGGGTGGCTGCCTGATATTTGTTGGAAGCCACAGCAATTTGAATACCTGCATCCTGTAAGTATGAGAGTAATTCCGGAATACCGGGATAAGGGCGGCTGTCATCGGCATTATGAATGTCATAGTAAGGGACGAATTCTTTGCGTACGCGCAGTACATTCTCTTTGGACTTTTCTCCTTCCGGCAAGGCACGCTCAAAAAGTTTGTCGATGCCGTTTCCTACCATGAAGTTATATTTCTCGATCTCATGTGTGGGATATCCTAACTTATTCAAGGCATAATTTGTACTGTGTGCAAGGTCGGCAATGGTATTCAGTAATGTACCATCCAAATCGAAAATGACTAGTTTCTTCATTGAACTTCTTGTTTTTTTATGTTAATCCTGTTTTCCTTTCTTTCTGCTTACAAAGATAGGAATAAAAAACGAATCATTTCCTTGTAATTCGGAACCAGTCTACATCTGTCCATCCTCCATCATTGGTGACAATAGCCGGACGGGTACAGAACATGCCGACTTTGGCGCCAATCCATTGTCCCTCCCTTGCCTGAAAAGGGTTGCCTAATGGCAAGAACTTCTTTCCGTCAAGGCTATAACTGAAGTTGCACATCACGATGAGGTCGTTACCTCCTTCACTGGCTTTAATTTTCTTGCCGTCGCAACTGAAACGTACCTTTAGGTATACCGTGTTTTGGGTAAGACCGACAGAAGAGTTTACCTGTTCCGCTTCTCCTTTATCTGCTTTTTTACATTCAATTTGAGACAGCACAAGACCTTTGTCCGTATTTTCCAGAATCAATCCTGCATAATCCCTGCCCATTACTACCAAACCTGTACGTTCACCTTTCAGTTTGGGATTAGGCATGAAGGTCAGTTTCATTGTGGCGGTGAAATTGTCCGAAGGAGTTTTTTGCAACAACAGATTAGCTACATCCCACAAATTCTTATAATCCGCTACTACCGGATAAGAGTATAGTCTGACATAACTTTTGTCTCCGGCATAATATGCCCATTTCTCATTGATATTAGCGTGCCACTGCCATTGCGGAGAGAGTATATATCCGTCGAATTCGTCGCTTTCTTGCGGTGTACAGATGGGATATATCTTTCCTACATTCGGCTTTTTGTAGGTCATTACCGGTTCACCGCAACCGTCACCATCTTTGTCGATACCGATTACAGGCCAGTCATTCACCCACTTCATCGGTTGCAAGTGAACAAGGCGACCATAAGCGCCTACATCCTGAAAGTGGAAGAACCAGTCTTCTCCGGAAGGAGTGTCTACCCAAGCTCCCTGGTGAGGTCCATTGACGGGAGAATCACCCTGCGCCAGTACAGTTCTCCATTCATAAGGACCATACACATTTTTAGAACGGAGTACTACCTGCCAACCGGTTGGCACACCGCCTGCCGGATGGAAGATATAATAATAGCCGTTCCTTTTATAAAACTTCGGGCCTTCACACGTCTGGTGTGCTTCGTGACCGTCGAAGATAATGCGTGACGGGGTGATGGCTTTTGTCGCTTCCTTATTTAATTCGCAGATTGTGATTACACTTTTCAGTCCGGCGCGACTCCCTGCATAGGCGTGTACCAAATATACCTTTCCGTCCTCATCCCATAGCGGACAGGTGTCGATAATTCCTTTTCCCGGTTTCACGAGAACAGGTTCCGTCCACGGACCTTGCGGGTCTTTGGCTTTTACCATGAAAGCGCCTTGATCCGGGTCTCCCCAGAAGATATAAAACTCTCCGTTATGGTGGCGGATACTGGGTGCCCAGACACGGTTGCCGTGTTCCGGACGTTCCGGTGTTTCAATAGGGGTGAGGGCATAGGGAACAGCAGCTCCGATAATCGTCCAGTTCACTAAATCCTTGGAATGTAGAATCTGCAATCCCGGCAGACAGTTGAAGCTGGAAGAAGTCATATAGAAATCATCTCCTACGCGGCAAGCGTCCGGATCGGAATAATCGGCATAGAGCACCGGATTTTTGTATTTACCATTTCCGAGATCGGAAACCCATACTTCGGATACATAGTTTTTCTGTGCTACCGCAGTGAAAACAGTTAGCAGGCAAAAAGCTAAAGTCTGTGTCAATCGTTTCATGATATAGGTATAATAGTTTGATATTGAAGATTCAGTTGAAGTCTCTCAATGGGGCAAAGGTAAAAAAAAGACTCCGCACAAAGGAGTAATAATTGTGCAGAGTCGGTATAAAAACTGGTAAATACTCCAGTATTTGATTGTTTAACTGTATTTGTATGCTTTGTTTAATGAATATCTTTTATTTTGACCGTTACCGGATGTGCCAGTTCTTCTTTCCATTCACGGAGGTAAGCAAACCATGCTTCCGGTGTCTTATAGCCGAAAGTTTCTTTCATGGAAGTGAAAGTGGTGTGATACTGTAAGTATTTGCTTCCCGGAGATGTGATGGTGTAGAGGTAGTTGTCTTTGTCTTTCTCTTCCGATTTCACATATCGTTGGGGAATGCAGGTCCCAAGACCTACTGTTTCTTTGGCATATTTCACGGTATCGTTTACCGGCCAGTCTGTTCCCCAACTGCCGACAAGCCCTTTGTGATCCGAGTAAGATTCTGCGGTACCGACAATATCCTGAACGCCTGTACAGAACACTTCGTTCTTAATAGGCTCGTCGAAGAATGCCTCGATACGAAGATCACGGTGTCCGGCATAGAGTGTGTAACGGGTCATCATGTCCAATTCCGCATTTTGATATTTCCAGCCTGTCACTTCGATTTCTGCGATGACACGCACCGGACCGTAAGAGATGATACGTTCCGTACGGGTAGCCACCGGAGTGATATGAGTTGCTTTCTTTCCGTCCCATCCTTTGAAAGCACCCGGACCGCAACTGTCGAATACCCGGAGGACATCGTCACCGAATCCTCTTGCTAACTGTTCGTCAGTAGGGTAGAACTGAGATTCTTTGATTTCCAGTCCTTTATTGAACTTACCGTAGATATCCGGTGTCTGTTTTTCGTTAAAGTAAAGACGATAGCCTACCAGTTCCGATTCCAGTACAGGACCATGAGGACGGACCATACTATATATATTACTTGTTCCAGGGACAGTGATTGCCTGTACTGACTGATGCTTTCCTTTTCTCGGGTCAGCAATGAACATTTCCGCATAAACCCGTGCCGGATAGGTTTTCGTACTCTTTTCAGAAGACAGGGTTACCTGAAATGTTTTTCTTCCGTGAGCAGGGAGGCTGGTAACGAATGCCAGTTCATCCATCTTACGGTCTCTGTTCAGGTCGTCCAGCTGAGAAGGGATTTCAGTGCTTCCTTCCATTACTACGGCAGACTTTACTTTAAATCCGGTATGCAAGTCACGCAAGTTGATTACTACCGGTTCATCCGTCTTGGCACGGTTCCAGTTATTGTTTACTTCTACAGTAATGGTTTTCTCCTGTTTTTGAGCCCAGGCGGACAGAGAGCAGCACCCGACAAGGAGTGTGATGATAAAAATATTCTTCTTCATGATTTTAAGGCATGATATTATACGTCGTATTTCTTTCTGCAAAAGTAATTGAAAAAATAGCAGACCGGCTTATCTTTGGAAGATAAATTAGTCTGCTATTTGAGCTTTTTACTCTATATAATGATTTTGTGGTTTTCTGTGGTGGAATCTCTTATTTGAAATTCAATATCTGTCCTTTGGCGTCAATCTCTTCATAAGTCTCTCCATCGACTTTCAGATTCTTGGCGCTTTTGACATTCAGTATATTCTTTCCTTTGGTTGATTCTACATAAATATTTTCGAGTGTGACACCGTCTACCTGACTGATAACGACTCCGTCAGTAGCTTCCGTCATCACAACATTCTTCACAGTTACGTTACGGATAGGCATTTCCGGAAGTCCGTTGAAGAACATCGCACGTCCCGAACCTCTGCAAATGACATTTGATATATGAATATCACGGAACGCAGGAGTCTCTTCGGTTACAGGAGGAATCGCCGTCTTCATACGGCTCAGCAGATCTTCTTCCGATTCTTCTCCGGCTCCTTTGCCACCATAGAACAGGTCGAAAAGTAACGGTTCGTTCGGTATATTGATCATATTGATGTTATTGATATAGATGTTTTCTACAACACCGCCACGTCCGCGGGTACTTTTGAAGCGCAGACCTACATCTGTTCCCAGGAATGTACAATCTTCTACATAGATATTCTTCACACCACCGGACATTTCACTGCCTACTACAAATCCGCCATGCCCATGTAATACCGTATTATTCTTTACGATTACATTCTGGCAAGGTTCTCCGCGGCGGCGGCCGTTCTCATCTTTGCCCGATTTGATACAGATGGCATCGTCACCCGCATCGAATACACTATTCAGGATCAGTGCATTCTTGCAAGATTCCAGATCGAGTGCATCTCCGTTCTGTGAATACCAGGGATTGATTACCTGAATATTATTCACTGTAAAGTCTTCACATGACAACGGATGCAGACACCAGCTCGGTGAGTTCTTGAAAGTGACTCCTTCCAGCAAAATCTTCTTGCTTTTCACGAAACTCAGTAATACGGGGCGCAACCATGCACGGATTTCATTCCATTCTTCGTCCGTGTTGATGCCTTCGGGCACATTGAAGTCTTTGCAGGCCATTGCGCCTTTCAGCGAACCGGCGGTAGGATACCATATTCTTTCCTGTTCATCGAGTACACCACCCGATTTTACCAGTTTATTCCATTGCGAAGCTGTTAGTTTTTCCTTCTTCACCGGGCGCCAGCAGTCTCCGTTTCCGTCAAATATTCCATATCCTGTGATAGCGATATTCTCTGCATTACGAGCAGAAATCGGTGATTGACAGCGGCGTGTTTCCAATCCTTCGAAAGAAGTGGGGATGATAGGATATGCTTCAAAATCACCGGTGAAGAGTATCAGGGCATTGCGTTCTGTATAAAGATTCACGTTGCTGAGCAGTTCGATAGGTCCGGTCAGCCAAGTGCCTTCTGGGATGATAACTTTACCTCCGCCACGTTGGTTTACTTCTTTTATAGCATCGTTGATTGCTTTCGTATTCAGGGTCATCCCATCCCCCTTGGCTCCGAATTTAGAGATATTTACCTCATAAGCAGGAAAAACCGGCTGCTGTACTTTCGGCATTTCGAAAGGTAAATTCTGGTAAATGGTGTCATCTATTGCGTTTTCGCTTATTGCGCACTCACTTTGTTTGCATCCCGAGACAAACGGCAAACAACATACGACCATCCAGAGGAGTCTTCTTGTCATTGTGTTCATTTAGTAACTTTTCTATAGGGTTATACATTTATTGTTTTTCTGGTATTTTCTTTCGATTGCTAAGATGGCTTTTCATAACTCTTATCTCCCTCCGCAGGCGACCTCTCGCAGGCAGCCTGCCGGAAAGGAATAAGACAAATTCATGTTAACCTAATTCTAACCTTAAAATAAATATTATGAAAAAACCTCTTAATTATCATTGGCAAAGATAAGGGGGAAACTTCAGGCAGATGTGGAGTTATTGATAGAATACGTGTATTTTTTGTCATTTATGTCTAATATTTGCACACTTCTCGTGTTTTTATGCAGAAAGATACTATCTTTGCACAAAATTTAACTATTAGAAGATATGAGTAACAACTTGTTGAAAGGAAAAAGAGGAATTATCTTCGGTGCACTGAACGACCAGTCTATCGCCTGGAAAGTAGCAGAGCGCGCCGTGGAAGAAGGTGCAACTATTACATTATCAAATACTCCGATGGCTATCCGTATGGGTGAAGTCAATGCATTAGCTGAAAAACTAAACTGTCAGGTAGTGCCGGCAGATGCCACCAGTGTGGAAGATCTGACGAATGTATTCAAGACATCTATGGATATATTGGGTGGACAAATTGATTTTGTATTGCATTCTATCGGTATGTCTCCTAACGTGCGCAAGAAACGTACTTATGATGACCTTGACTATGGAATGTTGGACAAGACATTGGATATTTCGGCTGTATCGTTCCATAAAATGATTCAGTCCGCCAAGAAACTGAACGCTATTGCGGAATATGGTTCTATCGTAGCTTTGAGTTATGTCGCTGCTCAGCGTACTTTTTACGGCTACAATGACATGGCAGATGCTAAAGCCCTGCTGGAATCTATCGCACGCAGTTTCGGGTACATCTACGGTCGTGAGCATAGCGTACGTGTGAATACGATTTCACAGTCGCCTACCTTTACTACTGCCGGTTCGGGAGTGAAAGGTATGGATAAGCTGTATGATTTCGCTAACCGTATGTCTCCGCTTGGAAATGCAACAGCTGACGAATGTGCGGATTATTGTATCGTGATGTTCTCCGACCTTACCCGTAAAGTGACTATGCAGAACTTATTCCATGACGGTGGTTTCTCCAGCGTAGGTATGAGTCTTCGTGCAATGGCTACTTACGAAAAAGGACTGGATGAGTACATGGACGAAAATGGTAATATCATTTACGGATAAAAGGTTATGAAACTACGGATCTCTCTTCTTACTATATTAATAGGTATGCTTTTCGCCTCCTGCGGCTTAAGCACAGGAAAGGTTGCGGAGCAGAAGGAAGAAGGGATTTCTGTTCTGAGATACGATAAGCTGTTGAGCGAATATGTTCGCTCCAACAGCTTTTCCGCTATGCAGAAACTGACAATGGACTATCGCCAGCCGACAAAGATTCTGATAGAAGATGTACTGTCTATCGGTACGGTGAAGGACGACACCATTTCTCAGCGTTTGCAAAAATTCTACTCGGATAGCACCTTGCTTCGTTTGCTGAGCGATGTAGAAGCTAAATATCCCAATCTTGACGAAGTAGAAAAAGGACTCACCAAAGGATTCCGGAAGCTGAAGAAGGAAGTCCCCGATACGAAAATACCATTTATTTATTCGCAGATATCCGCATTCAATGAATCAATCATTCTGGTAGATACATTGCTGGGAATCAGCCTCGATAAGTATATGGGAGAAGACTATCCTCTCTACAAACGTTTCTACTATGACTATCAATGTACCTCGATGCGTCCGGAACGGATTGTGCCGGATTGTTTCGCATTCTATCTCCTTAGCCGTTACGAAATGAACTATCATGAAGGTACTTGTCTGGTCGATCTGATGATGCATTCCGGCAAAATCAATTATGTGGTGCAGCATTTGCTTGGTTATGACGATATTGGTCAGGCAATGGGATACTCCGATCAGGAGAACGAATGGTGCAGGAAAAACGAAAAGGATATCTGGGAGTATATCTGTGCAAACGATCATCTGCACGCACGTGACCCAATGGTGATCCGCTACTATATGAAACCGGCGCCTACTGTTGATATGCTGGGAGGACAAGCCCCTGCATTGATCGGTTCGTGGGTGGGAGCACGGATTATAGCATCCTACATGAAAAAGCATAAAGATCTTAAAATAAAGGATCTGTTAGAGCTTACCGATTATCAGAGTATGTTCGAAGAGTCCGGCTACCTGAAACTCTAGCCCATACCTATTACTTATCACCTATTACCTATTATTATCACCTATTACCTAAAGTGGAAACTGCTCTTTACCTGTTGCCCGTTACATTGGGCGATACACCTCTTGAACAGGTGTTACCTTCTTATAATACGGAGATTATTCGTGGTATCCGGCATTTTATTGTCGAAGATGTTCGTTCTGCCCGTCGCTTTCTGAAGAAGGTTGACCGGGAAATTGATATTGATTCGCTGACTTTTTATCCTTTGAATAAGCATACTTCTCCCGAAGATATATCCGGTTATCTGAAACCTTGGGCGGGTGGAGCCTCAATGGGGGTGATTTCGGAGGCGGGCTGTCCTGCCGTTGCCGATCCGGGAGCAGATGTGGTTGCCATTGCCCAGCGCCAGAAACTGAAAGTGATTCCTCTGGTAGGTCCTTCCTCTATTATTCTTTCAGTGATGGCTTCGGGATTCAATGGACAGAGCTTTGCCTTTCATGGTTACCTGCCGATAGAACCGGGAGAACGGGCTAAGAAGTTGAAGGCACTGGAGCAGCGTGTCTACGCTGAAAGTCAGACACAGTTATTCATCGAAACTCCTTACCGGAATCATAAAATGATAGAAGATATCTTGCAGAATTGCCGGCCGCAGACAAAACTATGTATTGCTGCCAATATTACTTGCGAGGGCGAGTTTATACAAACCCGCACGGTGAAAGACTGGAAAGGGCATATTCCCGAATTGTCTAAGATTCCTTGTATTTTTCTCTTATACAAATAACATCTTTCAGGTGTTCGTATTCATCTTCGAAGCAACTGCTGAAAAAGCCTTTGCCCATATTTTCTTCTATCTGTTTGAAACTCCATAGCTTACTGTTCTTGAAACGGGGAGTGCAAAGGATAGAATCATCTTTGATATCGACGATGAAAAGATAGATGAGCCGGTTGGTTGTTTCATTCTCGAAGTGATAGACAATGTTAAACTCCGGCTTGAAGTCTTCCGTTGCGTGTGGAAGCGCATTGTGCACCAGGCGGTTTACTCCTTCCGTGAGGGATTCACCATAGCGGAGATAGCATTCCATTGGTATGTCTGTTTTCCCTTTATCCAGGATGGCATTCATCGGTCTATCGCAAAGAAACAGCATCCCGTGAGTAGATACGGCTATTCTTATGACCGGATTGATATAGGCATTCTTATAGTTGAGGGCTTCTATGGCAAGGCTTCTTCCGATGACATCTCCTTTTGTGTTGACTATGGGCACGTATTCCGTGTGCGACATCAGATGGTTGAAATACCGGATAGCAATCTGATTGAACAGGATACTCATCACAAATACGACAGGGGGAAATACCTTATAAAGTATCACCATACTTGTTTGGCTTAAAGGGTCCTGACTGGCAACGACAATACTGATAATAATAAAATGCAGGATACCGAAGATCAATGCAAAACGGGCCGAAACAACTGCCGCCTCTGCTCCTTGCGCATACAAGCGCTTATTGCAGGAGCCTATCTGTCTCAGAAAGTGGTTGATAAATCTCTTTTTATGCATATAGAGTATCAGCATCGGAATGAGGATACTGACTTCCAGGGTAAGAGGCAGAGCACCTGGCGGAACATAGTCACCGGGAATCAAGGCTGCAAGTGACAGCAGTGCCAGCATTCCGGTGGCAATATAAAGAATAAAATTAGGAATTAGCGCTCCTTTACGGTGTAGTAATAGGTATATCCCTACGATACCTATACCAGTACCGATGTAAATAGCCGTGTCTTGCGTTATAAATTCACACAATAAAATGGAAATAATAACGGGGATAAAACCCAATGACATGTTAAACGCGGAAGAAAGTGTTCCTTTATGATCCATCTTTATGTTTATTTGCCGGTTTTACCTATAAAACAAATAGGGAATGTGTTTTGTTTTCTATCGAATGTGTTTCTCTGCATGATAGGATGAACGAACGAGAGGAGCACTCTCTACAATGCTGAATCCTTTCTTTAAACCGATGGTTTTGTAAGTGGCGAATTGTTGTGGCGTCACATACTCGGCAACCGGATAATGCCGGTGTGTAGGCTGCAAATATTGTCCTATCGTAAGAATCTGGCAGCCGACTGCCAGCAGGTCGTCCATAATGGTTTCCACTTCCTGTGGAGTTTCTCCCAACCCCACCATAATACCGCTTTTTGATTTTGTTCCGCTTCGGGCGATGTGACCGATCACTTGCAGGCTGGTATCATAGTTGGCCGCACTGCGGACCAGGGGACTGATGCGTCTTACCGTCTCCATATTATGGGAAATAATATCGGGATTGGCTTCTATCACTAGGTCTACCAGTTCCATTCTACCCTGAAAATCGGGTATCAGTACTTCGATTGTGGTCTGCGGATTCAGTCGTTTGATCTCACGAATGGTATGTGCCCAATGTCCGGCTCCCAGATCGGGAAGGTCGTCACGGTCTACCGAAGTAACTACCGCATGATCTAGTTTCATAAGAGCGATAGACTCCGCTACGTGTGTCGGTTCGTTGGCATCCAGTGGATGCGGGCGTCCGGTTTGTGTGTTGCAGAATTTGCAGCTTCGGGTGCAGATGTCACCACCGATCATAAATGTGGCAGTTCCTTTTCCCCAGCATTCTCCCATGTTGGGACAACGCCCACTGCTGCATATCGTATGCAGGCAGTGGGAGTCGACAATTCTTTTAGTTTCGGTGTAACGGTCGTTGGCACCGATATTTATTTTCAGCCATTCAGGCTTGCGCACTCTGTCAGCCATTACAAATTGTTGAGGAAGAAGTTGGTCAATCGTGTATATAGATGCTGACGGGTGTTGCCGCCGTATATGCCATGATTACGATTGGTATATACTTGCATATCAAATTGTTTGCCCAACTGCACCAGATGCTCGGCGTATTCAGCACAGTTCTGGAAGTGAACATTATCGTCTGCCATACCATGTACCAGCAACAGATTGCCGTGCAGCTTGTCGGCCCGTGTGAAAGCGGATGATTCTTTGTATCCTTCTGCGTTTTCTTTCGGGGTGCGCATGAAACGTTCTGTATATATGGTGTCGTAGAAACGCCAGTCGGTAGGTGCGGCAACAGCTACACCGGCTTTGAACACCGGCGTTCCTTCGCTCATACTCATCAATGTCATGTATCCGCCATAGCTCCATCCCCAGATACCGATCCGGTCTTTATCCACATACGGCTGTTTGCCTAAATAAAGAGCTGTTTCGACCTGGTCTTTGGCTTCTTTCACACCGATTTTGAGATAAGTGCATTTCTCGAACGCTTCTCCGCGGCCTCCTGTGCCACGACCGTCTACACATACAACGATATAGCCGAGGCTGGCCATGTAAGTCTCCCAACTGATTCCCCAAGTATCCAGAACTTGTTGTGATCCCGGACCGCTATATTGGTACATCAGCACCGGATATTTCTTGGATGCGGAGAAGTTGACAGGCTTCATCATCCATCCATTCAAAGTTACCCCGTCCGTAGTCTGGAAGGTAAAGAACTCTTTTTGCGGGATGGCATAGCCGGCTAACGTTTGTTTCAACTGGTCGTTGGTGATAAGTGTTTTTAAGGTTTTGCCTGTATTGTCGTTCAGTGTAACCAGCATAGGAGTATCCAGATTCGAGAATTTGTTCATGTAATACTTCATCGATTTGCTGAATAACGGCGTATTGGTTCCTTCACGTTGAGACAACTTTGTCTTTTTACCTTTCTTATCGATCTTGTAAACTGCTTTACGCAAGGGGCTTTCCTCATTGCTGGTATAATAGAAAGAACCGTCTGCTTCGTCATAACCCAGAAAATCCTTCACTTCATATTTGCCATTGGTTACTTTCTTGATAAGGTTTCCCCCCATGCTGTACCAGTAAAGATGGCTGAAACCGTCACGTTCGCTAAGCAAACTGAAAGTTTCCGGATAGAACTTGATATTATCGAACACGTTCTCCTTAATATAATAAGGTGACTCATCACGCAACACTAACTTGCAGAGCGTTGAGCGCGGATCGGCAAAATAAAGGTCGAAACGATCCTGATGGCGGTTCAATGTCATGACGGCAAGTTTGCTGGCATCTTTCGTGAAGCGGATGCGGGGGATATATCCGTCTGCATCTATCGGAAGCTTCATGGTGCGGGTCACGTGCGATTTGATGTCGTACGTACGTACTTCTACTTTCGAGTTCGGGTATCCGGCTTTCGGATACTTGTAGGTATATTCGCCCGGATAGTCTTTCAAAGGAGTAATCTGCGGTGCTTCTCCCGCGAACATCGGAAAAGAATAAGAAGGAACTTCCGATTCGTCGAAGCGGATGAAAGCAATCATGGTATTATCAGCACTGAACTCCAGGGCACGGTTGAAACCGAACTCTTCTTCATATACCCAGTCGGGGATACCGTTGAGAACCATATTTTGCTTGCCATCTTCGGTCACCTGACTTTCGCTGTTACCGTAGAGCAGCTTTACGAGAAATATATTATTGTCACGCACGAAAGCGATCATCGTTCCGTCGGGAGAAAAGACGGGGACCTGTTGAGGTCCGCCGTCGGACAGCCGTTCAATAATGTTGTTTGTCGTAACTCCCTTATCATTTCGTTTCAAAGGGTATATATAATGCACAGCTGTGTATGAATGCCGGTATATCGGGGTCGTTTTGGTAGCAATCAGCAATTTGTCACCATCGGGTGAGAACTGATAGCTGTCGAAATTCTTGAAGTCACATTCACGTGCCTGGTTCACGTCAAAGATCACCTCTACCTTTTCTCCTGTGCGGAATGAGTATTTGATGATTTGCGTACCGTCGGCGTTCATTTGTGTGTAGTGCTCTCCATCTGGTGTGGGGATGACTCCCTGAATATTTTCCGGACGGAAGCGTCCGGAGGTAATATCTTTTAAATCAAGTGCCTTTTGTCCTTGTGCCATTCCGGCGAGGCAGAGAAGGCAGAGGAGCAGGGCTAAACTTACTTTTCTCATTTTATAAATCGTTTTATATTTTACTTGTTTAAGGGGGTTAAGTTCATACCCTGCAAAAATAACAATAAACTTAAATACCTCAAAGTACATCCTGTTTTTGTTTGAATTAAACCCTTATTTTCTTACGCCTTTTAAATTTGTTTAGTATCGGATGACTGCTGTTTAGTTAAAAATGATGTATTGCGGAGAAAAAAGAGTCTTTCCCCTTGCATTATCAGAATGGAAAGTGATATATTTGTGATATCAAAATAATATCAAAATTTAGTCCTATGAATGCAAAAGAATTTCAGTACAATGACGTGGTTATTAATGGGTTTGTAGCCTTGTTTGTTAATTTGGCGATACTGCCTCTTCTGATTGTGATGAGCTTTGTCCTTTTTAAAGGAAGTATTGTTTTGTTCCTGCTGCTGATCCTCTTTCTTGCGGCAGCTATTCTGATGATTCCCGGATATTTTTCTCAGGAACCGAACGAAGCCCGGGCTATGGTATTCTTCGGAAAGTACAAGGGTACCTTTACCGAAACCGGTTTCTTTTGGGTGAATCCTTTTATGAATAAGAAAAAGCTTTCTTTGCGTGCCCGTAATCTGGATATAGAGCCTATCAAGGTGAATGATAAGATTGGTAACCCTATTCTGATAGGACTGGTGCTTGTCTGGAAACTGAAGGATACGTATAAGGCCATGTTCGAAATCGATGCACAGACGATGGCGGATAATAAAGGAACCGGACAGATGAGCGTAACCGTTGCCGGACGAATGAATGCTTTTGAAGATTTTGTGCGTGTGCAGAGTGATGCTGCTCTCCGTCAGGTGGCAGGATTGTATGCTTACGATGATAACGAAGCGAATTCGGATGAATTGACATTGCGGAGCGGTGGCGATGAAATCAATGATCAGTTGGAACACCAGCTTAACGAACGTCTGGCGATGGCCGGAATGGAAATAGTGGAAGCCCGCATCAACTATCTGGCTTATGCTCCGGAGATTGCAGCCGTCATGTTGCGTCGCCAGCAGGCTTCGGCCATTATCAGTGCCCGTGAAAAGATTGTGGAGGGTGCCGTATCAATGGTACGTATGGCTTTGCATAAACTTTCTGAAGAAGAAATTGTTGAATTGGACGAGGACAAGAAGGCGGCGATGGTCAGTAATCTGCTTGTAGTTCTTTGTGCGGATGAGGCTGCACAGCCGGTAGTCAATACAGGTACGTTGAATCATTAATAAATAAAAATAGAAGGTAAGAAGGTAGTGGCTAAAAAAGAATCTTCAATAAAGAGTTTTGTTTTGCGTGTAGATGCCGAGACAATGGATGCCATTGAAAAATGGGCAGCCGATGAGTTTCGCAGTACAAACGGACAACTTCAGTGGATTATTGCAGAAGCGCTGAGAAAGAGCGGCCGGCTGAAAAAGAAATCCGCTAAGGCAGGGAATGCTCCGTCCGAATCTTCCGGTCAGACATAACCTTTTTTAGATGTAATTGATAAGGATTATTGGAAGATATTCGATATCTTTGTGAAAAGTACTTTAAATATTACCGCTATGAATTCGAAGAGAAAAGATTTGCAGTATGCTTCTGTCTTCCTGTTGGCCGTAGCATTGACATTCCTGATGGGAAAAGGTGATAACCTGTGGCTGATATCATGGGGTGACTTGATTCCGAGTCTGTTTGTGCTGTTCATTGCGGGCGATTGTCTGCATAGTTCCCTGCTTCGTATTAAACGTGGCGAGGAAGCAGGAGGTTCCCGCTGGAGTACCTGCTTCGCTTTTCTGATATTCAGCATTGTTTTCATGGGCGATTTATTCTTTATCGGCCATTTTATCATTGATAAATTACTGGGATAATAGGGGAGATGTAGCCTTACTCTTCATGTCAACAACCTTATATTCTTGTGTTATCTATCTGATAAAGTCGTGTGATATAAGTTCAATTGTTATCGTGCCACTCGGGTGAACAGGTCGTTTCATCCGAGTGGCACGATCTGTTCACTAGAGTGCACAGGCCTGTGCATTCTAGTGGAACGATGAAGATGTCGGTAAGAAAACAGAGGTATGTAAGGGAGATAAGATAAGGATGTAGGTAAGAGATGCTAAGAAGATAGGTAGTATCATCTGTAAAGGACAGCCGGATGAAGGTAAGATAACGGTATACTGTCCGAAAAATCATGAGAGATAAGTTGAAATAGAATGAGAGATACCGATGATGAAAGTATCTCTCATTTTGTATCTTGTTAGTTCTCTGATATTTATAAGAAAAGAATGAGAGTATGAGAGATAAAAACATAATTCTTTTCTGAGAGGCTAGGGGAATGGATGGATAAATCCCGATAGAATCTGAGTTTAATGCCAATATGTAAATAGGTATACCTTGTTACGGTTGTTAGAAAAGAAGATAAACTAAAGCATTTAGTTTACTTTAACTATGAAAATTAGTTTATGAACTAAAACTTCTCGTTATTTGCAGCAAACAATGTTGTAAATATGAAAGGATTAACAGTAAAAGAAGAGGAATTGATGGGGTATTTCTGGGAGAAAGGCCCTTTGTTTGTGAAAGAAATGTTGGCTTTCTATGAGGAACCAAAGCCTCATTTCAATACGTTATCTACGATTGTTCGCGGGCTTGAAGATAAGGGATTTCTAGCTCATCATACTTTTGGGAATACTTATCAGTACTATCCCGTTGTCAGCGAAGAAGATTTTCGTAAAGGGACATTGCGGAATGTAATCAGCAAGTATTTCAATAATTCATATTTGAGTGCTGTTTCATCTTTGGTCAAAGAGGAGGATATTTCTTTGGATGATCTGAAGCAACTGATTCAGGAAGTGGAGCAGGCACATCAGAAGTAAGCTCATAATCGGAAACACAATTTACTTAAAAAGCAAATAAACATGATAGTAAAAGAAAAATCTAATTCTATGAAACGGTTGAAATATTTGATCGCTATGCCATTGGCTGTTGTGTCAATGCTCCTTTTTACTTGCAATGTATCAGCCGGTACTTATAAAGAAACGAGCAGTGTTGTCTCCAATGATACCTTGCCTGCTTGTTCGGCTGATTCTTTGCGAACCGTATTACACTTTGGAGAGATACCGGTAAAAGAAAGCTATGCCGAATCGGATACAGTGCAGATAGTGCGATTGGACTCTGAAAAGTTACGTTTGCCCGAAGGATTTGGCTGGGCCAGTGCACAAACTTATCAGAATGGGAATGTCTTAATACGAACGAAGGCTACATATGAAAATGATAAGGGAGATGTATTGCGTCTTTCTTCCTCTGTTCCATGGACTGCAGAACGTTTGCAGAGTTTTATTGAGGAAGCAAAAAAAGGGATGTTAAAGTCATTGAATGAGAATTATGGAGAGAAGCAAAACAAGGCGAATAAGGCTGCTTCCAATGCTTCTGACTCTTTTGTAACTTCTTCTGCAACAACTACTTCCCGAATAGTCATTGAAACTAATGACGTAGAAGACTTTTTTGATATGTATGGTAAAAAAGAAGGAGGAATAGGGTATAATAACCAACTTATTTTGTTGGATGGCAAGGAAATTACTTACCAGCAGTTCATGCAACTGGCAAAGGAGGATATTGTGGAAACGCATATCATTTTACCCGAAAGTACAGGTTTGGAAAAGAAATTCGGTCCGAAAGCTAAGAATGGAATTTGGGTGCTCGTTTCTAAAAAGAATCCGAACTATTGGGATGAATTTAAAAAACAACTGGCACAGGAGTAAGAATCAGCGGAACCGGAAGTATCAATAAATAAACTTTGTATTATGGGAGCTTTCTTCATTTATATACTAAAATCAGCCGTTTGTCTTGTTCTCTTTTATCTGTTTTTCAAATTATTGCTGAGCAGGGAGACATTTCATCGCTTTAATCGTGTTGCTTTGCTGGGAGTATTGCTTTTTTCATTACTCATTCCTTGCATCGAAATGACTACGCGGCATCAGGTTGAAGTGCAGCAGGCTGTTCTTTCCATCGAACAACTATTGATGAAGGCAGAAATGGAGAATACTACTCCCGTTGAAATCGAAGCCGGAGAGTGGCAACTGGCACCTGCTCCCGTTTTTCTTTCTTGGATACAAATAGCTTTATTGATCTATTTGGCGGGGATTGTTGTCCTTGTCTGCCGAAATGTCTATTCTTTGTTATGCCTGCTCAGACTGATCTGTTCCGGTAAGCGGGAGAAACTGGAGAGCGGTATTACGCTGGTGGTGCACGACAGAGCAATAGCTCCATTTAGCTGGATGATATATATCGTCATTAGCCGGGAAGATTTGGAAGAGAATGGACGGGAAATTCTGATTCATGAAGCAGCGCATATCCGTAACTGTCATTCGTGGGATTTGCTGATTGCTGATATTTGTATATTTTTTCAATGGTTCAACCCCGGAGCATGGCTGCTCAAACAGGAGTTGCAGAATATTCATGAATACGAAGCCGATGAAACTGTTATCAATGAAGGGGTGAATGCAAAGGAATATCAGTTATTATTAATAAAAAAAGCCGTTGGCACAAGGCTCTACTCTATGGCCAACAGCTTTAATCACAGTAAACTTAAAAAACGTATCACTATGATGTTAAAAGAAAAATCGAATCCTTGGGCACGTTTGAAGTACTTGTATGTACTTCCGTTGGCAGCTATTGCAGTAACCGCTTTTGCCCGTCCCGAAATCTCCGAAAGAGTTGGAGAGATTTCTGCCGTCAAAGTTAATGATTTGGCTGCAATTGTAGAAGCAAAAGTGGAAGAAATCACCAAAGATGTGCTGAAAGATTCCCTGAAAGCTAAGCCCTATGTAGTGCCTGAGAAATCAAAAATGTATGGAGGACGTTGGGTTTCTAAGGATTCATCGACTGTATATTCAGCAGATTCAGTTGTAATATTCAATGATTCCGTTGCTTCCAAGCGAAGTTCGGTTGTTTTATACGGTGGCCGTTTTGAACGGATATCGGAATCAAATAAGCCTCTTATATTGGTAGATGGTAAGGAAATATCTAAAGATACATTGTATTCGATAATGAATGATGAAGCTAACCCGAATCGAATAAAGACTGTGTCTATATTACGTAGTGATGCGGCCCTTTCTATCTATGGCGAGAAAGGAAAACATGGTGTTTATGATATTGAATTACTGCCGAATGCGGATAACCACTTTCGAATTACTAAAACTCAGGCTAAATTTAAGACTAAAACCGAATCATTTCCTAAACAGAACTCTGTCCCCGGCATTGGCGGACTTCCCATTCGTGGTGTATATGATGGTGAGGAACCATTAGTAGTGATTGACGGTAAAGAAGTTTTGGAACCTAATGCTTTGTCTAAGATTTCTCCGGATCGTATAAAAAGCTTTTCTGTCTTGAAATCAGAGGCTGCTTTGGAGGCTTATGGTAAGAAGGCGAAGAATGGAGTGATTTTGATAGACTTGCTTTCTGAGGAGGAATATGAAGCTCGCAATAAGAATCCGCAACGTCCCTATAACAATGCCTGGGAGGTAGCGATGAATATAAAAGGTGATAAAACCGTCCCTACAAGGAAGATGGTATTCTTTATTGATGGTAAGGAAGCCTCGGAAGAAGAATTGAAAAATATTCCGGCAAATGAAGTACGTGGAGTATCACGTATTGAGAATAGCGGGGAGGGTAAAACTACGATCCGTGTTGAAACGGAAAGAAATTCGGATAAGTGGGTATTAGCTTCGGGTATTGTAATGGATAAGGAAGGAAAGCCTATGGAAGGAGTCACTATTACTATGTATGGAACTTCATCGTCTACAAAGACTGATGCAACTGGACACTTTGAGTTGAGAACTCCTAAAGACGCCTCTCTCCAGATTTCTCGGGGTGAGAAGGTTCTTTTCAGGACAAAAGCTGCCAAAGACATAAAAATCGTATTGGATAAATAACTTAGGAATCAATATACTTATAAAATGGTCATTCAGCGTCCTTATTATTTATACTAATCCGGGTTAAAACTATATTTGTCTCCTTTAAATATCAATGACTATGGGAATCTTTCTTATCTATATTTTGAAATCGGCGGTTTGTCTGTCTTTATTTTATCTGTTTTACAGATTGTTGTTAAGTAAGGAAACATTCCATCGGTTCAATAGGATAGCCTTATTAGGGATATTATTTTTATCCCTGCTGATTCCCTTTATAGAGGTGACTACTGCTCATCAGACCGAATTGAGTCAGACCGTACTGACAGTTGAGCAACTATTGATGATGGCGGAAGCTATGGATCCCGCGGAGGTGACGGTTGCACAGCCGGAGGAACTTTCCATTTCCTGGGTACAAGTTCTGTTGCTGTTTTATCTAGTTGGTATTATATTCTTTGCATGCCGTAATCTTTACTCTTTATCCCGTTTACTATTACTGATTAAATCGGGTAAACGGGAAAGGCTTGAAGGAGGAGTCAGACTGATTGTTCTGGAACGGGAGGTCGCTCCTTTCAGTTGGATGAGATATATCGTTATTTCCCGGAAAGATTTGGAAGAGGATGGACGCGAGATTCTGATTCATGAAATGGCACATATTCAGAATCGTCATTCCATCGATTTGTTGGTAGCTGATATCTGTATCTTTTTTCAATGGTTCAACCCCGGCATATGGCTGCTGAAACAGGAATTACAGAATATTCATGAATATGAAGCCGATGAAACAGTTATTAATGAAGGTATTGATGCAAAAGATTATCAGTTATTATTAATAAAAAAAGCCGTTGGCACAAGGCTCTACTCTATGGCCAACAGCTTTAATCACAGTAAACTTAAAAAACGTATCACTATGATGTTAAAAGAAAAATCGAATCCTTGGGCACGTTTGAAGTACTTGTATGTACTTCCGTTGGCAGCTATTGCAGTAACCGCTTTTGCCCGTCCCGAAATCTCCGAAAGAGTTGGAGAGATTTCTGCCGTCAAAGTTAATGATTTGGCTGCAATTGTAGAAGCAAAAGTGGAAGAAATCACCAAAGATGTGTCGAATATTACTTTTGGAGATTCACTGAAAAAGTTGGTAGTCACGGGTGATTCAATATTGAAGGAGAAGGGAACAATATCTATTTATGGAGAAAAAGGAAAGAATGGGGTGTTGGCTACTAAACTACTGCCGGATGAAGATAATCATTTTAAAATAACCAAAACTCAAGCAAAAATAAAGCCGGGAATGAATACATCTGTAGATAAATCGAAACTTATGGGTACCCATATTTGGGGGATATCTACGGTGGATTTGCGAGATAAAGATGTATTGGTGATCATTGATGGTAAAGAATCTTCTCGTACTGTGGTAGATGCTTTAGATCCAAGTCGTATTGAAAGTATTTCTATATTAGATGGAAAAGAGGCTACAGATATTTATGGAGATAAAGCGAAAAACGGGGCTATGGTTATTCAGTTACATTCAACCGCAGAACAAATATTGCAGAATAAGTACAAGATTGATGCTATTTCAAAAACGAGATTAGATGCTCTCAATCGTGGAAGTAAGAATTGGGGTGTAACGTTTCATTCAGTAAGTGGTAAGAAGCCGTTAGTTTATATAGATGGCAAAGAAGCCGTTGGCGAAGAAGCTTTATCCAGTGTCTCTCCGGAACGTATTAAAAGTATATCTGTAATGAAAGACAAAGCAGCTGTAGAGGTTTATGGAGAGAGGGGGAAAGATGGAGTAGTTTTAGTTGATTTGTTGACGGAAGAAGAATATCAGAATAAACAAAAATTTCCAAAACCTGCAAAGGTAAGGACTGAGAGCGAATCACCTAAAAAATCACACTTTTATATGGGGGGATCTCATGATGAGGAATGGCATGTTGCTCAAGCTAAAAAAAAGCCTTTGGTTATTATTGACGGTAAAGAAGCATTGGAAGAAGATGCTATCTCCAAACTTGCTCCTGATCGTATCAAAAACTTTACTATATTGAAAGATAAATCAGCTACGGATATTTATGGGGAAAGAGGGAAAAATGGGGTGCTGATTATCACTTTGTTTACAGATGCGGAATATGAGTTTAATAAAGCTAATCCGAAAAAGCCTTATGCAGATGCTCTGGAATTGGCAGAAAGCATGGCAAAAGATGTAGAAGGAGAAATTATTTATTGTATAGACGATGAAAAGATTAAGAAGTCTAAATTGAAAGGTATGTCTACCAAAAATATAAGATCGGTGTCTGTAAATGAAATGGATGGAACAAAGATTGTAAGATTGGAAACCGATAAATATCGTTCTGATTGGATTTCTGTAACTGGAGTTGTGACTGATGAAGAAGGAAAAACGATTGCGGCTACTGTGTTAGTAAAGGGAACAAATGATTATACTGTAGCTGATGCAGATGGTCGTTTTAAATTGAAAGCGCCTAAAAATGGGATACTTCGGATTGCTGATGTCAATAAGTCTGTTGCTGAAGTGAAAGTAAAACCTATGCTTAAAGTAGTTTTGAAAGATAAATGAGAGGATACTTTATTTGATTAAAAATGGGCAGTTATATCCTGTTGAAATAAAAATATGGAATAAAAGCGATATACACTATTATTAACTATTTGTTAAACTTAAAATTTTATTATTATGAAAAGACAATTTTGTAAGATTTTACTAGCTGTTTCATTTCTTTTTCTTGTGCCTGCATTTTGTATGAGTCAAAACTTAAAAGGAATCTGGAAACTTGTTCAGAGTGAAGGCTCTTCGCAAGTGGTCAGATATAAGGTACTTGATAAAGAAGGCAATTATTTCAATGTGGATGCGTATATCAAAAATGCTGTAGACGTGAGTTCAGGCAGCCGCAGTTCGGACGATGTATTTTGCCCGTACAAAATTACCCGTTCGGGGGAGTACAGCATCATTGCAAAAGGCCTTTACTGCGAGAAACTGCGTAATGAACATGGCAGATCGGCAAATGCTATCGTTCCTATATCTTACCGGATTGACGGAAAGAAAATGACGCTTCTGTTCCGGTTGGGCAATAATGTCTATCGGGAAGTTTATCAGAAGGTATCCAAACTGGGCAAATGAGTCAGATTTTGTAGACGGAGGTACTCAAGTATCTCCGTTTCTTGTTCCGGATGAAACCAGCGTATTTCTTCATCCCTTTTGAACCATGTCATCTGTTTGCGTGAATAAATGCGTGAATTTTGCTTGATCTTTTCGATAGCGAAAGGGAGTTCCCATTCTCCGTCCAGATATTTGAACAGTTCTTTGTAACCTACGGTATTAAGAGAGTTTAGATGCCGGTAGGAGAGTACGGAACGTACTTCGTCCAGTAATCCTTCCTCCATCATTTGGTCTACACGACGATTAATGCGGTCATACAGTTCTTCTCTGTCACGGGTTAATCCGATCTTAAGGATGCGGAAAGGGCGTTCCTTTTTCTGTTGGGTGCGGAAAGAAGTATATGTCTTTCCGGTCATGTAACAGATTTCCAATGCATGAATCACCCGTTTTGGGTTTTTCAGGTCTACGATGCGATAGTAGTCCGGATCTAATAAACGGAGCTCTGCACAAAGTTGCTCCAATCCCTCTTCCTCATACTTTTGCAGCATCACCTGGCGTGTTTCAGCATCAACGGTAGGGATGTCGTCAATCCCCTTGCAGATGGCATCTACATACATCATTGATCCACCCGTAAGTACTACTACCTCATGTTCTGTGAATAATTGATGGAGGATTTCCATCGCTTCCTGCTCATATTGAGCGGCGCTGTAATAATCGGTAAGATGAAGAGTACCTACCAAATAGTGAGGCACGCGTTTTAATTGATCCGGGGTAGGAGCCGCTGTTCCTATTTTTAATTCAGCATAAAGTTGTCTCGAATCAGCAGAGACAATGCTGGTGTGAAAGTTCTCTGCCAGTCGCAGGCTTAATTCTGTTTTTCCTACTCCTGTAGGTCCGATTAAAACAATGAGAGTGGGCATGGATTTTAAGTATTAAGTATTAGGTGTTAAGTATTAAAGTGCCAGGGGATAAAAATATTAGGTATTAACTGCTTGTCACTGCATAGCAATTAATACCTAATACTTGATACTTAATACTTAAAACTTCTCTTCTTCATAAGAGCCACCCGCGTTACCACCTATGTCGAAGCCTTCCTGATCAAAATCTTCCATATCAAAGTCCTGATCACCATAGAAATTTTCGTCCAGGTCGAGTGAACCGCTTGCAGCAGCCATTTCTTCAAAATCTACAGTTTGTGGCGGAGCATCACCCGATTTCTTGGTACATTTGGCACCATTCATATCTTTTCCGGTGATGATTTCAGACAATTCGATGAAGAAGCAACGCTCTGTCATGTAGTCGAATACATACAACAATTTTTGCTTTTCATCTTCTACCAGTTCGCTGATAGTAGTCTCTTTCATTACCCAACTATCCATTTCCGGATTGTCGTCCATTTCTTCCAAAGTGACTTCTTTTTCTTTTTCCCAATCATCATCGCAGATAAAGAAAGAAGTCATCTGGTCGTTTGTATACCCTGCTGATTTCAGTATTGCCTCATGGAAGTCAAAGAAAGTAGCTTCCGGGTCAATTTGTATTTCTCTGACAAAATCGTCAACTTCATCAGATATAATAGTAAATCTGTATATCATAATATGACTATTTTGAACTGTTTATTTAATAATGCCACGCTCTGAGTTACGGATGAAGTTGATAATATAGTCAATCTCCGGACTCTTTTCAAATTCATCTTCAATTTTCTTTAATGCTTCTGTCGTATTCAAACCACTTTGATAGATGATACGATAGGCATTGTGAATGCTTTCGATCACTTCATTGGCAAAACCGCGACGGCGCAGACCGATGATGTTGATACCACTGAAGGCGATAGGTTCGCGTCCTGCGATGATGTAAGGAGGGATGTCTTTGCTGAAACGGCATCCGCCTTGAATCATTACATGACTACCTACATGACAGAATTGGTGCATCAATACGTTAGCACTGACGATTGCATTGTCGTCAATCACGATTTCGCCTGCCATTTTGGTAGAATTGCCTATGATACATCCGTTTCCCACTAATGCATCGTGTGCTACGTGCACACCCTCCATCAGTAAGTTGTTGCTTCCCACAATCGTGCGCCCTTTAGCTGCCGTACCACGGTTGATTGTTACGTTTTCGCGAATCAGGTTGTTGTCTCCGATTTCAGCGGTTGATTCTTCTCCGCGAAATTTAAGGTCTTGCGGGATGGCCCCGATGACGGCTCCCGGAAATATAGTGTTTCCGTTACCGATACGCGAGCCGTATAAAATATTGGCATTAGCCATAATTTTATTATTGTCGCCGATAACCACGTTTTTATCTATGAATACAAAAGGCGCAATTTCTACATTTTCCCCTATTTTAGCTTCGGGATGGATATACGCTAAAGGACTTATCATTTGAATTTTCAATTGTTAATTACTTGTTTTTTACTATTTGTGCCATGAATTCAGCTTCGCAAACCACTTTCTCTCCAACAAATGCATAACCTTTCATGGTAGAGATTCCACGACGGATGGGGGCTAACAATTCCACACGGAAAATCAGTGTATCTCCCGGCACTACTTTCTGGCGGAATTTGACACCGTCTATCTTCATGAAATAAGTAGAATAACGTTCCGGTTCATCAACAGAGTTGAGAACAAGCAAACCTCCGACCTGTGCCATAGCCTCTACCTGAAGTACACCCGGCATAACAGGTTCTTGTGGAAAATGACCTTGGAAGAAAGGTTCATTAGCAGTGATATTCTTGACGCCTACAATATAGTTGGCACCAATTTCAATTACTTTGTCCACCAATTGGAACGGATAACGGTGAGGCAGTAGCTCACGGATACGGTTTACATCCATTACCGGTTCCCGATTGCAGTCATAGCCCGGTGCCTGGATTTCGTGCAGACGGATTTCTTTCCGCATCTGACGGGCGAATTTGTTGTTGATCGTATGTCCGGGACGGGTAGCGATGATACGTCCTTTGATCGGTTTACCGATTAAGGCAAGGTCACCGATAACATCCAGCAATTTGTGACGGGCACATTCGTTCGGCCAAACCAATGGCTTGTGATTAATATAGCCTAACTGATTGGCGTCCATATGGGGTACTCCCATCACATCTGCCAACTTATCGAAACTTTCTTGCGACATCTTACGTTCGTAGATTACGATAGCGTTATCCAAGTCGCCACCTTTAATCAGGCCGGCGGAAAGTAACGGTTCTATTTCGCGAACAAAGACGAAAGTACGGCTGGCAGCCACTTCGTCTTTGAATTTATGCATATCTTCGAGTGTTGCAAACTGATTCGGAATGATGGTTGAATCGTAGGAAACCAATACATTCAGGCTAAAATTCTCATCCGGCAATACGATGATGGATGAACCGGTCGTTTCATCCCGGAACTCTATTTTAGATTTGATAATATAAAAGTCTTTGACAGCATTCTGTTCTACTGTTCCTACACGTTCTATTTCTTGTACATAATATTGTGCGCTACCATCCAATATCGGAAATTCCGGGCCGTTTACCTGGATAAGACAGTTATCAATGCCCAATGCGTAAAGGGCTGCCATACCATGTTCCACGGTGCTTACTTTAACTCCATTCTTCGACAAAACAGTACCACGTGTGGTTTCCACCACATTGTCGGCTACTGCATCGATTATTGGTTGTCCTTCTACGTCAATACGTTGGATTTTATATCCGTGATTGTCCGGAGCCGGATTGAATGTTACAGTGAGATCAAGTCCAGTGTGAAGACCTTTCCCGCTCAGTGAAAAGCTATCTTTCAGCGTTTTTTGTTTCAGCATTGGTTACTTATTTAATAGTTGTTTTAATTCTTCGATTTCTTTGCGCAGGTCATGTAGCTCCTTCTGCATATTCGGCAGGCTTTTTCTTATGATGGACGCTTTGAAATATTGTTTGGGATCCATAGGTGGAGTTCCGATCAGCTGGCTTCCGGATTTGATGTCTCCGGGAACACCGGATTGTGCGCCCAATCCTACTTTATCCCCTATTTTGATGTGTCCGGCAATACCGACCTGACCACCGAACATGCACCATTCACCGATTTTTGTAGAGCCGGCAATACCGACTTGCGCAGCCATCACAGTATGTGAACCTATTTCATCATTATGTGCTATCTGCACCAGATTATCTATTTTAGCACCACTATGTACTATTGTAGCTCCCATTGTAGCACGGTCTACACAGGTATTGGCGCCTATATCCACTTTATCTTCCAGAATCACGATTCCGATTTGAGGAATCTTATCGTATCCGTTCGGAGTAGGAGCAAAGCCAAATCCGTCCGCCCCGATCACAGCACCTGAATGCAGGATACATTCATTACCTATACGGCAGTCGTGGTAGATGTTGACATTTGAGTAAAGCAGACAATTATCACCTATTTTCACACCGTCTCCAACAAAAGTATGCGGATAAATCTGGGTGTTATCTCCAATTACGGTATTTTCACCGATATAGGCAAAAGCACCAATATATACATTCTCACCAATCTTGGCACTGGGGGCAACAAATGCTAGTGAATCGATACCTTGTTTTTTAGGTTTGCTCATTTCGTAGAGATTGAGCAGTTTCGCCAGACTTTCGTATGCATTTTCCACTTTGATAAGAGTGGCTTTAATTTCATGTTCAGGAGTAAAATCCTTGTTAACCAGAACAATGCTTGATTGTGTTTCGTAGATATAAGGTGTATATTTAGGGTTCGACAGGAAAGAAATTGCTCCGGGCATTCCCTCTTCAATTTTAGCGAATGTGTGTACCGTAGCGTTTTCGTCTCCAATGATTTCCCCTTGGATAAATTCTGCAATTTGCTTAGCCGAGAACTCCATGTCTTTTATTTAAAATTTAATTAGTTCACAAATAACGGACTTTTTTTTCAGATTTCCGTGTTATTGAATGAATATTTTATACTTATCTGTGTAATCTCTGGTAACAGAGATAGTATTTCTTTACCTTTTTGGACAATAATGAGATGTTCAGCATGTCCGAAGCTTCGGCTATGTTTTTGATTGTGCCGTCGTTATAGATAATGTCAATACTGTCATCTGCCGGGTCGTACATGTTCTTTTCGATGCTGGGGGTAGAAACAAAATAGTTCGCTTCGGAAAGGGGTATGTCTAGTTGTTGGCTGATTTGCAAAGTTAATTCTTTTTTTCTGTCTTCACTAATCGGTTCCGACGAAATTTCCACTTTAAAGATATTTCGGTTAATCATTCCCATACTTAAAGTCGAAAGTACCTTGTCGGTATGGGTGCTCCATACTTTCAAAGCCGTCCAGATATCATTGTCATCCAGCTGGATAAAATTCTCCAGGCAATCGGGATTGCTGTAGAATTCCGTAGGAGTGATATCGTTGTAAAGGAAAAAACGTAATGCAGGCGATGCGAACAGTTCTATTCCTTGTGAGGCTAGTTCTTTAGCGCGTAGAAGAGTACTGATCAACATTTTTTCGTATGCGACCGAGGTTTTGTGCAGGTATACTTGCCAATACATCAGACGGCGTGCCGTAAGAAAGTTCTCTATGGAATAGATACCTTTAGACTCGACTACGAGACGGTCGTCGGCCACATCAAGCATTTTTATGATTCGTGCAGAGCCGATGTTTCCTTCTGTTACTCCTGTATAAAAACTGTCACGACGAAGATAATCAAGCCGGTCCATGTCCAGTTGCCCGCTAACCAGCTGATGCAAGAAACGTTTTGGATATTCATCCTTGAAGATTTGGATGGCAAGACTGAGTTGTCCGTTCATCTCCTTGTTCATCCGTTCCATCAGCATGAGGGAAATTTCTTCGTGAGGAATTCCTTTCACGATTGTATCCTCCAGTACGTGTGAGAATGGGCCATGCCCAATGTCATGCAGAAGGATGGCAGCCTGCACAGCTTCCGCTTCACTGTCAAAGATAAAATTACCTTTGGACGCTAGTTGGGTGATTGCTTCGCTCATTAGGTAGAATGCTCCCAGTGAATGTTGGAAACGGGTGTGCTGTGCACCGGGATATACTACCGATGAGAGTCCTACCTGCTTGATGCGGGTAAGACGCTGCAATAGGGGATGACGTACAATATCATACAGTAATCCCTTGGGTATATTAATGAACCCGAATACCGGGTCGTTAATTATCTTTCTTTCGTAGACCACTTAATTACTGATTGTTAATCACTCTCTTCAATTGTTCTGCCATTTGTGCCTGAACTTCTTGTGCAGCAGTACGGGCAGCTTCTGCAAACTTTTCTGTCTTATCTACGTAGATAATGCCACGGGAAGAGTTTACAATCAATCCACAAGTGCTATTCATACCATATTTGCAAACTTCTTCGAGCGAGCCGCCTTGCGCTCCGATACCGGGAACGAGAAGGAAATGGTCAGGAACAATTTTGCGGATATCTTCAAAAGCACGTCCTTGAGTAGCGCCTACTACGTACATCATACGGTCATCGTTTGCCCATTCCTGTGATTTGCGCAGTACTTTTTCAAATAGACGTTCGCCATTTGCATCTTCTGTCAATTGGAAGTCATGAGATCCTTTGTTGGAAGTCAATGCCAACAGGATAACCCATTTGTTGTCGTAAGTAAGAAACGGAGTCACACTGTCTTCTCCCATGTAAGGAGCTACGGTTACAGAGTCGATATCCAGTTCCTCGAAGAAAGTACGGGCATACATGGCGGAAGTGTTTCCTATATCACCACGTTTTGCATCGGCAATGATGAACTGATCCGGATAATTATCCTTGATATACTTTACTGTCTTTTCAAAAGCGATCCATCCTTTTACACCCATACTTTCGTAAAAAGCCAAATTGGGTTTGTAGGCTATGCACAAATCGGCTGTCGCGTCGATGATTGCCTTATTGAAAGCAAAAATCGGATCTTCTTCTTTCAGCAGATGTTCCGGAATTTTCTTGATGTCAGTATCAAGCCCTACACAAAGGAATGATTTTTTGCGTTTTATGTTTTCAAATAATTGTTGCTTATCCATCTTATTGTTTACTATTTTTTACTATTTTAGAATCACTCTCAACTCTCAATTTTCAACTCTCAACTTATCTAAAGTTCGCTTTCCTTCAACCGTTCCGCATTTTCAGCTACGATCAGGTGGTCGATACAGTCTTGTATATCCCCGTCCATGAAAGCCGCAAGATTATAAATCGTGTAATTAATGCGGTGGTCGGTGATACGTCCTTGCGGATAGTTGTATGTACGGATTTTCGCAGAGCGGTCTCCCGTTGAAACCATCGTTTTACGTTTGGAAGCAATGTCGTCGATATATTTCTGATGCTCCTTGTCGTAGATGAAAGTACGGAGACGGGCCAATGCGCGCTCTTTATTTTTGGGTTGGTCGCGTGTCTCGGTACATTCGATCAGAATTTCTTCGGAAACACCGGTATTGGGGTTCTTCCAGATATAGCGCAGACGCACTCCGGATTCTACCTTATTAACGTTCTGTCCGCCTGCGCCGCCGCTTCGGAAAGTATCCCATTTGATTTCTCCTTCGTTGATGACCACATCGAACTCTTCCGCTTCAGGAAGTACGGCTACCGAAGCTGCCGAAGTATGTACACGTCCCTGAGTCTCTGTGGCGGGAACACGCTGTACGCGGTGTACACCCGATTCATACTTCAATGTGCCGTAAACATTGTCTCCCGTGACACTACAAACTATTTCCTTGTATCCGCCGGCAGTTCCTTCATTGGCGTTGGAGACTTCCAGTTTCCATCCTTTTACTTCGCAGTATTTGGCATACATGCGGAAAAGGTCACCGGCAAAGATTGCCGCTTCATCGCCTCCTGCTCCACCGCGAATTTCAAGAATGGCATTCTTGCTGTCTTGCGGGTCGGCAGGAACAAGCATTAACTTGATTTCTTCCTCCAATACCGGAAGGCGTTCCTGGCTAAGGTCCATTTCCTCTTTGGCCATTTCGCGTATATCTGTATCCGACTCGGTGGCAAGGATATTTTTGGCTTCTTCGATGTTGCCCAGCAATTGAATATATTCCTTGCGGGCTTTCATCAAGTCATCCAGTTCCTTGTATTCCTTTGTCAGTTTGACATAACGTTTCTGGTCGGCAATGACTGCCGGGTCGGTGATGAGGGTTGATATTTCTTCAAAACGGGCTACAAGACCGTCCAGTTTCTCTAATATGGTACTGTTATCTGCCATTCTTTAGTATCTAAATTCTCCGAATTCACTCTTAATGATTAATTCAGTCTTGTCACATGCTTCGATACGCCCGACAATCTGTGCCGGTATTCCAAATGATTCGGAAATGGCGATAACTTCTTCAGCGTGTTCCGGTGACAGATAGACTTCAAGCCGATGTCCCATATTGAACACCTTGTACATTTCCGCCCAATCTGTGCCGCTTTGTTCTTGAATAGTCTTGAATAAAGGAGGAACAGGGAAAAGATTATCTTTCACTACACGAACGTTTTCAACAAAGTGTAAAACTTTGGTTTGTGCACCACCGGAGCAGTGTACCATTCCGTGTATTTCAGGACGTAGTGCATCCAACAACTTCTTTACTACCGGCGCGTATGTACGGGTAGGAGAGAGTACTAACTTGCCGGCGTCGATCGGAGAGCCTTCCACACTGTCTGTCAATTTTAGGTTTCCAGAATAAACCAGTTCTTCGGGAACTGCCGCATCATAGCTTTCCGGATATTTTTCTGCAAGGTATTTGCCGAATACGTCGTGACGGGCACTTGTCAGGCCGTTGCTGCCCATGCCGCCATTGTATTCTTTTTCATAAGTAGCTTGTCCGTAAGAAGCAAGACCGACAATCACATCACCCGGACGGATGTTGGCATTGTCTATCACATCCGAACGTTTCATGCGGCAAGTTACTGTGGAATCAACAATAATAGTGCGGACAAGATCACCGACGTCGGCTGTCTCACCACCGGTGGCATATACGCCTACTCCCATTTCGCGGAGCTCGGCAAGCAGCTCATCCGTTCCATTGATAATGGCGGAAATTACTTCCCCCGGAATTAACAGCTTGTTGCGTCCGATGGTAGAAGAGACAAGAATATTATCTACGGCCCCCACGCAAAGCAGGTCATCGATATTCATGATCAAAGCGTCCTGCGCAATACCTTTCCAAACGGACAGGTCGCCGGTTTCTTTCCAATACATATAAGCAAGCGAAGACTTGGTTCCGGCTCCGTCGGCATGCATGATGTTACAGTATTCCGGATCGCCTCCCAATATATCGGGAATGATTTTGCAGAATGCTTTAGGGAAAATTCCTTTGTCGATGTTCTTGATGGCGTTGTGCACATCTTCTTTTGATG